>Ga0190361_1000013_pt1 | contig 91819 bp, 73 predicted proteins | sample 48721845_MG_FD_161273 | JGI IMG/M metagenome (GOLD analysis project Ga0190361, IMG submission 161273) | Hydrothermal vent microbial mat bacterial communities from Southern Trench, Guaymas Basin, Mexico - 4872-18-4-5_MG | ecosystem: Environmental > Aquatic > Marine > Hydrothermal vents >... | reverse complement strand
GGGCAAAGATGGTCAGGGCTTGGTCCCGGTCTCCCGGGAACCGAGCCTGTCTTCACCCGCGGATTCCGCCGATCGAGCCTTTATCTATCTGGGATTAAAGGATGAATCGCCGGCTTTCTCCCTGGAGAAATTAAGTTTTCAGGCTGAAGACGGCCCCCCTCTCCTGGAGATTTATTTACCCGACCTGATATATCTGGGGGCTGAAATGTTCCGCTGGGAAGTATGTGTAGCTCTCTTGGGAGCATTGCTGGGAGTCCATCCTTTTAATCAGCCGGATGTGGTTCTGGCTAAAGTATTAACCAGAGAAATGCTAGAGAAGGAGTCAACCTCTATTCCTGAGAATGAGTCAATTAGAATTACCGATGAGAATAAACTCAAGGCGGCCTGGGCGAGCTGGCTGGCTTCCCTTCAGCCGGAGGACTATATCGGTCTGCAGGCGTGGCTACCCCCCACCGATGATGTCTTCAGTCGCCTTCAGCAAATCAGAAAAATAATTTTGGCCAAGACCGGAACAGCCACCTGTCTGGGATTTGGGCCGCGGTTTCTTCATTCCACCGGCCAGCTTCATAAAGGAGGTCCCAATAAGGGAGTTTTTCTGCAGTTGATTGATGAGCCTGAAGATGATCTGCCGGTTCCCGAAACTCCCTACAGTTTCGGCCGCCTGATTCGGGCCCAGGCCGACGGCGATTTTCTGGCCCTGAAACAACGGGGCCGACGGGTTCTCCGGATTAATCTTGGTCCTGAAGTCGCTCAGGGTTTAGCCCTGCTGGAGAGGTTAATCAGCTGATGCATCTGGTCCATCTCTTCATCCTTTTTCTAGTCGGCGCCATCGCCGGGTTTATTAATGTCAATGCCGGTGGGGGGTCGAGTTTAACTTTGCCCATGCTTATTTTTTTGGGGCTGGAAGGCTCGCTGGCCAACGGCACCAATCGAGTGGCCATTTTTATTCAAAATATTTTTGCCGTATCTTCTTTCCGTCGCCAGGGCGTCCATGAGTTTAAGAAGAGTTTTACTCTGGGACTTTTAACTTTACCTGGAGCGGTCATTGGAGCCCTGGTCGCCAGCCGCATCAGTGATTTGCTTTTCCAGAGAATACTGGCTATTGTCCTGATTCTGATTGTGATTTCCATACTTTTTTCCCGCTCTTATCAAAATAATTCTCAAAAGATGGGACGCCCGGCCCATCCCTTTTTATATCCAGCGCTGGTGGCGGTGGGTTTTTACGGTGGATTTCTTCAGATCGGAGTGGGTTTTTTGTTTATGGCTACCCTGTATCATTTGCTTCGAGTGGATTTGATTCGGGTTAATATGCATAAAGTTTTTATTATTCTTCTTTATACATTGCCCGCCTTGATTGTTTTTTCTCTGACCGGCAATGTCAACTGGGGCTATGGCTTGATTCTGGCCGCGGGCAATGCTCTGGGTGCCTGGTGGGGAGCCAGAGCTGCGGTTAAAGGTGGAGAACGGATAATTAAGATTATCCTGGCGGTGGCTATTTTAATAATGTCCTTCAAACTTTTGAAAGTTTTTTGAGCGAAATTCGGGCTGAAGTTTTCTCGTTTCACAAATCGTCACATAAGCCAAATTTGACTTTATTTCCTTGGATTAGATAAAATAAGAATTAATAAAGGGGGCGAGTAAGGGGATGAAGTTAAAAGTGAGGTTTTATTGCTAGAGCTTCCAGCTTTTTAAGGATTTGTTTTTTTGTAGGAGAAGCAGGGAATGGTCTTAGTTGAAGAAAAGTGTAATTTTAGGGAAGAATCCCCAGTGGTAGGAGCTGGTCGAGTCTGTCTTTTCCTCGAGAAAGGGATGGAGATAAAGAATGGCTAAGAAAGCCCCCTCAACCTTCAAGAAAGACCAGTCACCTTCACTTCGGGCTTTAATTGTTGATGATTATCCTCAAGACCGTCAATTAATTTCCCGAGAACTGCAAAAAGAATTTCCCGGGATAGAGGTAATAGAGATAAAAAATAAAACTGAATTAAGCCAAGCTCTGCGGAGGGGCGATTTTAATCTGGTTGTTACTGAGTATAAACTTCACTGGACCACAGGAATGGAAGTGTTAAAAAAAGCTAAAAAGAAATGTCCTTATTGTGCGGTGGTTATGTTTACTGCCTCCGGGAATGAAGAAGTAGCCGTGGAGGCCATGAAGCAGGGTTTGGATGACTACGTCCTTAAGTCTTCAGGCCAATATCTCTGTCTGCCTGTGGCCCTCAGGGGAGCCCTAAGAAAAATGGAGCAAAAGAAAATGATTGATGAGATTGCCAGGAAATTAAGGGAGAGTGAGAGAAGATATCGAGCTTTGACGGAAAATATTAACGATATTATTTACTCTCTTAATCCTGAGGGTGTCATTACTTACATTAGTCCCCAAGTAGAAAAATATGGCTACAAACCACAAAATTTTCTGGGGAAACCTCTCAGTGAATTAGCTGAGAATATGGTGCCTGAAGATCAGGCAAAAATGATGGACGATTTCCTTCAAGCTGTTAAGGGAGGCGAAGAGAGGTTAACTGAATATCGTTTTGTCTCACCAGAAGGCAAAGTTTACTGGCTGGAAAATTATAGTCGGATTCAACGCAACAAGAAAGGCCAAGTGACAGGCGTAATAGGAGTTCTTCGGGATATTACTGAAGCCAAGAAGACCCAAGAGAAACTGCAGAAATCTTTAAGAGAGAAGGAGATTTTACTTCGGGAAATATATCACCGAGTCAAGAATAATATGCAGATTATGGCCAGCTTGCTTCGCCTCCAGGCTCGTCAAGCTCAGGACGAAAGAACTAAAGAATTGTTCCGCGAGAGTCAGGCTCGAATCCGAACCATGGCCTTGGTTCATGAACGGCTTTATCAATCCGAAGATTTATCCAGTATTGATTTTTCCGATTATATTAATCATATGGCCGTGCATTTGATGTCGCTTTATCATGAAAAGAGCCGAAATATTGACCTTGAAATAAGGAGCCAGAGAGTATATCTGGATATAAATCGAGCAATTCCTTGTGCTCTCCTATTAAATGAATTAATCACCAATGTCTTGAAACATGCTTTTCCTCAGAATCAACCCGGAAAATTAACCATCGTTTTGGAAAAACGGCCTCGAGGCAAATACTATCTGTTAGTGGAAGATAATGGAGTAGGTTTATCGCCGGAGATAGATATTGAAAAAGCCGAAACTCTTGGCCTCCAGCTGATTAATGACCTAGCCATCCAGTTGGGCGGTCAGCTGAGGGTTTATCGGAATCAAGGCACTGCCGTTGAAGTCATTTTCTGAAAGCCGAAATTTCTTATTATTTTAATACAGAAAGGAGAGTTAGCTCCCTATCCCTTGTCTTCAGAAAAATAAATGAGGGAAGTCCGAGCTAAAATATCTTTTCATAGTGATAAGGAGGCCAGGTAGTCAGTTGTTAATTTTAGAATAGTTTTCACTCCTTGGAGAGTGTTTCAGAGCTCATTTTTCTTATTTTATTCTTATTTCCTAGCTCTATGGCCACATTATAAATTGAATCTGATTGTACCAAGAAAAGAAGTTTTCTTGCAGTGGCCGGACAATTGCTCTTTAGGGAGTTTTCCGCTATAATTCGGGCTTTTTATTTGCTAGGAGCAATCATTAAAAAAACTTAAGAGGTCAAAATGAGTCCCAATAAAAATTGGCCTGAGAAGAAGAGATTGTTAGAGGAAATAGATAAATTGAAAAAGAAAATTATTCGCTTGGAAGAGGAGAAGAAACGTCAACAAGAAGTAGAAAGAGCCCTGCGGGAGAAGGAAGAAATGTATCGGGCTATTGTCGAGGGTAGCCATGATGCCATTTATATATATCAGGGAGATAACTTTCTTTTCTTTAATGAAAACGTCAGTCGGTTAACCGGGTATACGCCTGATGAATTAAGTCAGCTAAACATTTGGGAACTTATCCACCCTGAGGATCGTTCCCGAGTCTATGAGTATGCCCAAAAAAGATTTCAGGGCCAGCCAGCCCCCACGGTTTACGAAGCTCGAGTGATTAGTAAAGACGGGGAGGTCCATCATTGTGAATTTTCAGTGGTAATGATTAAATTCCAGGGGGAAACCGCGGTTTTAGGGGCTGTGCGAGATATTACTCCTCGGAAGAAAATGGAGCTGGCCTTGCGGGAGTCAGAAGACAAATTTCGGAAGTTGGCTGAAGATGCTCAAGTGGGTGTTTATCTCCATCAGGATGGAATTTTTCGCTATATAAATCCTTGTTTTGCTCGTATGTTCGGGTATAAAATAGATGAAATTGTGGGCCGACTCGGCCCAGTTGATTTTTGCCACCCCGACGATTGGCCCCTGGTGGCCAGAAAAATAGAAGCCCGTTATAGAGATGAAGAAGCCAAAGCTCATTACAATTTTCGAGGTGTTAGAAAAGATGGTTCCGTACGCATTATGGAGGTTTATGGGAGTCGAACAACTTTTCAGCAGAGACCGGCTATTATTGGCATGATAATGGATGTTACCGCTGAGAAGGAAAGAGAAAGAAAACTCCAAGCTTCTCTAAAAGAGAAAGAAGTTTTACTTCAGGAAATTCACCATCGGGTTAAAAATAATATGCAGATTATTTCTAGTTTACTCCGACTTCAAGCCCGGCAAGCGAATAATCCTCATTTCGAGCAGCTCATCCAAGTTTGTCAAAATCGTATTCGGAGTATGGCCTTGATTCATGAAAAGTTCTATGAAACCAGCGATTTCACCAAAATTGATTTTAATGATTATGCCCGCCGCTTATTGAGCTATCTTCTGGCTATTTATATCAAAGATGAGAAACAAATAACTCTGGACATTGGTATTCAAGATGTTTTTCTGGATATCAATAAAGCTATTCCCTGTGGGTTATTGATTAACGAAATAGTATCCAACAGTTTAAAGCATGCTTTTCCAGGAGGAAAAAGGGGGACAATTTCCTTAAAAATGAGAAGAACAAATCACCAAGAGGTGGAGTTAATTATTGCTGATGATGGAGTCGGCTTTCCCCCGAAATTTGACTTACACAAGACAACCTCTCTCGGCCTCCAATTAGTGAAGGATTTAGTCCGGCAATTAGGTGGTCATTTTGAGTTAATTCAGCGACGGGGGATTGAATACCGGATTTATTTCCAAGGCTAAAGTTAGCCCAATCCCCCACCCAGGGGAGGAATTCTTTAGATTTCATCTTGGAAGTCCCTGAATTCTCTGGGAGTAATTTTACCCCGCTTGCTACTCTTAAGGGTGAGAAAAGGCCCAAAAAAATCATCGCAAAGGGTGATTGATTATCTGAAAACAAGGGAATAACTTATAAAAGCAATGTTCCAGGAAGATACCTATCTAATTTATCTAGAGATTGGAACCGGAGGTGGGAGATGGTTAAATTAATTCAGAAAACAGCCCTCTTACTAATAGTTTTGATGGCTTTAAACTGCTTATTCTTGCGAGGCACAGAATTTTATGAAAAAAAATTAATTGTCGTCGCCCCTGAAGCTAATGTTCACCTTGATCCTAGTTCGACCAGCCCCGTAATAGATGTGTTGAAGAGAGGATCGATTCTTTATTTAGCGGCTGATCGGCCCTTTCGGAAGGTTTGGAAGTACATTTACTATACTCCTGGTTATTCTTCCATAACCAAGGCAGGGTATATATTAGCGGATAAGGTGAGAGCTTTGTTTAAGGTGACTAAGGTTTACACTATTCATGGAGGTCAGCCTCAGCCAGTAATTATGCAAGAGCAGAAAGGACATTTCCGACGGATTCTCTGGGGCATGTCTCCTGAAGAGGTAGTGGCCCTGGAAGGCGAACCTCTCTATCAGGAAGAAAAAGAAGAAGTTAGGCGTTTGGATTTTGCTTCGACTTTTGGGGGAATTCATGGTTTGCTGAGTTACTATTTTGTCAATGACCAGTTGGTGGCTGCTCAGTTTGCTGTTCGGACTCTGCCTTCTAAGAAAACTACTTGGATGAGTCTTTATTCAGTCCTCAAAGAAGTGCTAGATCATGATTTTGGTCAGGCTCAAGAAGAAGGTAATATCTCCGCTTCGCAGAGGAAGAGTTTTTCAGGGTTGAAAGGATTACCCCAGAACTTATGTCTGGAAAGTAAGTGGGAAAGTGAAGAAACCCAGGTTTTGTTACGCTTTATTCGTGATGGCCAGGACGTTTCTTTGGAGATAAGAGCTCAGGGTAGGCCGGAATTAGGGCTGGCTCAAAAGGAGCTGGCTTCTCTCTTGTTTGAACAAGGTAAATTCTGAAATTCTCTGTATAGTTCAGTTATTCAAATTAGAAAATTTCTCATTTTTTAATAATATTTGTTTAAGAGTTTATGAGGGCCCCGAAGAGCTTTCTCGCTTTCGTTATCTTGGATTTTTCCCTTGGTTGGAGCAAGAGGGGAAACTTACTTTATTAAGGAGAGTGGGGGAAATGGGAAATTCCGCTGAAAAAGAGACGTAGTCACTTTCTTTCTTTCTTTCTTTCTTTCTTTCTTTCTTCCTTCCTTCCTTCCTTCCTTCCTTCCTTCCTTCCTCAAATCAATTTCAAGTCAAAATTTATGATTTTTTGACTCTCTCTCTGTTTCGTGCTTTGGGAATTTAAGTTCTTTCTTCTAGGAAAGCAAGTTTCGTTATTACTTTAACCAGCTGTCTTTATTAACTACTAGAAGAGAAGGAAAAGATCAGACCCAAAACTACGAGTTTCCTAAGATTTCATTATTGTTTATGATTTCTTAAGGGGCGAATAAAGCCCGGAGATGACTTTTGTTCGAGGATAGTTTAAATTAAGATGTAATTTGGCGAGGGAAGAAAGATGAACCGAGTTTTTTTAAACCCTAAAAGGCTAGGCTTATTTTTAATTATCACGCTGTTCCTGTTAGGAAGCAGGTCATTACCTGAGGTTGATCCCGGCGAAGTTGGTTTAGCCGCCAATCAGTTAAATCGGCTAGAGAATTTATTGAAGGCGGCTATAGAAGCTCGAACTATTCCTGGAGCGGTTATTTGTGTCGGCCGAAAAGGGAAAATTGCTTATTGGCGGGCCTTTGGCTGGAGTCAACTGGTGCCTTTTAAGAAAAAAATGACCCGAGAAATGATCTTTGATTTGGCTTCTTTAACCAAACCTATCGCTACAGCTACTTCAGTGATGATTCTGGTCGAGCAGGGGAAGTTAAGATTAAAGGATAAGGTGAAAAAGTACATACCTGAGTTCCGGAAATATCAAGGAGAGGAAGGGGCAGGCGAAGAGGCCTTAATCTGGCATCTCCTGACCCATACTTCAGGTTTACCTCCTTACGCTCAGGTGGAAAAAATAGAGAAGTTATATGGACGTCCCTGTCAGCTGGAAGAAATGGTTGAGTATATCGCCCGATTGGAAAAATTGGCTCCCCCGGGGCAAGAGTTTCGATACAGCTGCCTAGGATTTATCTCTCTGGCTTACATTGTGGAGAAAGTTTCCGGTGAGAAGTTGGCTGATTTTGCTCAGCGCCATATATTCCAACCCCTGGGGATGACGAGGACTTTCTTTCGGCCTTCCCGGGAGATGAAATCACAATGCGTGCCGACGGAGAAGTTGCCGACTGGCCTTCTTCAGGGAGTGGTTCATGACCCTCTGGCTCGATTACTAGGCGGTGTTTCAGGTAATGCTGGATTGTTTTCCTCGGCTGGCGATTTAGCTCTCTTTGCCCAGATGATGCTCAATCAGGGATGTCTAAATGGGGTGAGAATTTTAAGTCCTTTAAGTGTCCGTCGGCTCACAGAAGTCTATCCAGCTGTTTCTTTTTCCGGGCGAGGTCTGGGCTGGGATATCAATTCTTCTTATGCTTCCCCTAGAGGAGATTTGTTCAGTCTGGGCTCCTATGGCCATACAGGTTATACTGGCACTTCTCTTTGGATTGACCCTGAGACTCAGAGCTTTGTTATTCTGTTAACTAATCGGGTGCATCCGGAGGATAAAGGTTCAGTGACTTCTCTTCGCAGCCGGGTGGCCAATGTCGTGGCGGCGGCTATTTTGGATTGACCATCTGAAATTTTGACTTCTCTTAATGCCTCTGGTATAAAGTTGGCAGCATGGATTGCCGGCGGCAAAACCTCTTTTTTCGCCTCAACATTTTTCTTCTCTTTCTTTTTCTGGTCTTTTCCCTAGGTTGGGGATGGCTTCCTTCCAACCGGGTGGTCGTCCTAACTTTTAATATTCGTTATCTCAATCTGAGGGATGGACCAAATGCCTGGCCTTTTCGCCGGGAGAAAGTAGTCAACACTTTAAAATTTCATCAGGTGGACATTGCTGGTCTCCAGGAGGTCTTGTGGCCTCAGTTAAACGAATTGAGACAAGCTCTTCCCGAATACAGTTGGTTAGGAGTGGGCCGAGAAGATGGCCAAAGAAAAGGCGAATTTAATCCTATTTTTTATCGATGGGAGCGATTCAAGGTAATTGATTGGGGCACTTTTTGGTTAGCTGAGAATCCTGACTCTCCTGGGCAGCGGGGCTGGGATGCAGCCTGTCCCCGAATTGTCACCTGGGCTAAATTTAAAATTGTTGGCCAGGCAGGGGAATTTCTCTGTCTTAACACTCATTTTGACCATGTTGGCGAAAGAGCTCGTCGAGAAAGCGCCCATCTTTTAAAAAAATGGCTGACTCACTACCTGGCCGACAAGAAGTGGCCAGTGGTTCTTTTAGGAGATTTTAATTCTTCCCCTGACGAAGAGCCTTATTATATTCTGACTAATAATCAAAAAGAAGGTTTGGCTTTCCAGGATGCTTATCAGATTAGTCGCTTGCCACCCTATGGCTCTAGTTTCACTTTTAATGGTTTTCGCGACGAAGTTTTTCCGGGCCAGAGAATTGATTATGTTTTTGTGCTAAATGTGGCCGCTGTCTACCGTTGTGGAATTCTCTCGGTTCGGTGGGATGGTCGTTACGCTTCCGACCATTTTCCCGTGTTAGCGGAAATTGAATTGTTTCCAAAGGTTTCAATCCAGAAACCTCAAAAAAATAAAAATAATTAAATAGATTTAATGGCTAATATAATACTAATAATAAAATCTATGAGGAGAAAAAGGAGGTATGGTTAGTTTTGCCTGGCTTGATTGGTTCTGGTTGGTTGTTTTTATTGTTCTTATGATTGTTTGTGGAGTTTTGTTTTATCGGTTGGGGAAACGGTCGCTGGCTGATTTTTTTCTGGCTGGTCGAGGGTTGCCTTGGTGGTTGCCAGCGGCCTCAGTTTATGCCACCCATTCGGCTACAGATACGCCGATGTGGGTGAGTGGGGTCATCTATAAGTATGGACTGCGAGGGATCTGGTATACATTTTTTTCCGCCTGGTGTGCTATTTCGGCCTTTGCCTCAACCCGGATTTTCCGGCGTTCTTTAGCTTATACTCAGGCTGAATGGCAAACTTTGCGGTTTTCCGGACTCGGCGCTGAACTTCTCCGCGGCTGGATTGCTGGTTGGCAGGTTTTTATGAATATGTTTGTCCTGGGCTGGGTCGGTATGGCCATGGGTAAGTTGTGTCATTATTTATTTAACTGGCCAGAATGGATTGGACTGATGCTTTTTTCTTCACTTTGCGCTATTTATGTGCTGGCGGCTGGCTATTGGGGAGTGGTCATGGCTGATTTTCAGCAGGGAGTAGTGGCTTTTTCAGTGATCGTTATTGTCTCTATTTGGGGAATTGTGGCGGCTGGAGGTCCCCAGCAGATAATGGCCAAAATCCATAGCCTGGGTGAGAGTTGGCGACTTAATCCCTTGGCTTTCTCTGGCTGGACAAGCGGCGATTTTCCTCTCGTCTGGTTTTTGACTATGTTGGTCATCGCGGTTATCGGTGGTTTTGGTATGGGGACTTCGATTGATTGGTATCCCGAGGCTCAACGGATTCAGTCTGCTCGCACTGTCCGCGATGCCAGCTATAGTATTTGGGCTGGCTCGGCTTTAATTGTAGCTCGTAATTCCCTTTGGGCAGTAGCCGTTTTGGCTTTTTTCTCTCTTTATCCCCGTATCCAGGATACGGCCCAATATGAAATGGCCTGGTATCGACTGGGCTTTGAATTCTTGCCGGTGGGACTAGTGGGGTTCTTTTTTGCCGCTGTCGTGGCTATCCATATTTCGACCATTTCTACCCACCTCAATCTGGGAGCTTCCTACGCCACCCGGGATCTATATCAGCATTATTTTCGGCCCCAAGCTACAGATAAAGAATTAGTCTGGGTCGGACGGGTCACCACCCTGATTCTGTTGCTGGGCTCTTTTCTCTACGGCTTAATGATGAAGGAAATTACTCAGTGGTTGATTTTTGCGCTTTGGATTATGACCGCTGGCATTTGGTTACCCTCTATCCTTCAGGTGGTCTGGTGGCGGTTCAATGCCTGGGGATATCTCGCTTCTTGGATGGCCAATCTGGGCTTAAGTTGGTTAGTAGTCTGGGTCTTACCTGAGTTTCGGGTTATTCCCAGTTTACCCGATTATCTCCAGTTCTGGATAATGATGGTCTTAGGGGCTCTGATTTACCTGCCCATAACTTTTCTCACCCGCCCAGAGGACATGAATCGATTGGTCAAATATTATGTTATGAGTCGGCCCCTTGGTTGGTGGAAACCCGTTCGGGAAGAAGCCATCAAGAGGGGCTTAATTAAACCTGAGAGAGACCTAATTGTAGGAGGTCAGCCATGAAAGGGTTCAAAACTCAATGGAGTCCTGAAGAAGCTGACCGCTGGTCAAAGGAAGATTATCTCACTTTTGTGATTTCTCCTCTTATCTACTTTTTATTAGCCTTGGGAGCTATTTGGAGTTTGTTGCTGCTCTGGTATGGCTGGCTGACTTTGGGAATATGTGGCTTGCTTCTTTGGTTAATGATTAAAATTATTGACCCTAAATTGAAAGCCATTTCTCTTGATTATGAGAAAAAGCAGAAAGAATTTCTGGAAGAATTAGAAAAAATTGAAAGATGGGAGAATTAGAATGAATCAGAGTTTAGCCGTGGTTTTGGGTATGTCTATTGCTTATTTCTTTTCACTTTTGGGCCTGCTTCTAGCGTATTTCTCCTACCGCCGAAAACATCGTGGGCAGAAGAAAGAAAAATGAATATTTGGGGGATTATTATTCCAGCCGGAGTCCTAACTCTTTCTCTAGTGCTGACGGTGCTTCTCTATCGCCATTTCGCCCGGCGTCAGGACTAGAGGAGAAGTAGCTTCGGAGGGTTATTCTTTTTTCTGAAACTCTATATCACCCGAAGTGCCATCATCGGTTTGCCAGTAGCCGACCAGACGTCCTTCTTCATAAGTCAGATTCATGGAGACAATGATGGTTTCATAACCCGTAGTGGCTGTAAAGGTAAAGATTAGAGTATTATCTTCCCAGGTGATATCTTCGATGGCTACTTCAGGAATCAGTCCCATGGTATCAGAAATTGTTCCGGTGTAGCCTGATTCGCTTTTCTTCAGAACTAGAATTACTTCGTCACTCTGGCCAGCATCTGGAACAGTGGTTTCTCCCACCCAAGTGCCACTTAAATCGGGGGAAGCTGGCGCCTTTTGACTCCAGCTGGGCAAGGAAATAAGTAAGACTGCTAGCGAGAGAATCGGCAGTAAGGTGAACAAGTTTCTTTTCATAATCACTCCTTCTTGTTTTTTAATTTTTCTCTATTGTATAATACGCAACTTAGGGAGCCAAAGTTCCCAAATAGCGATTCAAATTTTAGAAATTAGGGTCAGATTTTCCCCTTTCCCCCATCGGCCAAACTAATTAGCCCCGGTCTTTAACTTAAGATGTTTTCACTTGTCAGGCCAAAAATTTGAAATTTGGGATTAAATCTTCACCTTTCGCCTTTATCCACTAAAGTCAGAAAGCCAGCTAGGGATTTCTCTGGGGAACCAAGGAAATTCAGGAGAATTCAAAGCCACAATTCGAAGATGAAGAGTGGCGAGCGGAGCTATTTCCATTGGTGAAGGGTGAAAATTGGCCCCCGTTTTCGCTGGACAGGTTAGTTTTTTAAACCTGAATGGTTTTAAGGCTGTCTAAAAATCATTAAGTTACCTGGCTTGGGATAAGATAAAGAGGACCATTTTTTCCTGTTCTAAAATTTGCAATCCCCATCAAGACAAAAAACCAAGGAAAAGATTGACTTTTAAGCTAAAAAGTGTTACGTTGAAAAAAATCGTAACACTAAAGGAGAGAGAAATGGTGAATTTGTTGAAAAAAGAAGTTCCAGCAGAATTAGAGAAAATTCGTTGTAAATTTAATTTTAGGGATATGAGTCTTGGGTTGTTTTTGCTTCTTTTTGTCTTGTTGAGTGGCGGTGCTTATCTAAGTTTTGCTTCATCCAGGCCGCTAAAAGCTGATAGAAGATTTGGTGAAGCCACCCCTAATCAGCCTTCTAATTTTTATTGGGAGGTTGCTTGGGACGTCAGTTCTGATGATCTCTGGACTACAGAAGACGAATTATTCGCAAGTGAGACTTCTCAGGTAGAAGAAAAAGCAGTTATTTCTTCCGAAGAGGACAAGAATTCTTCCCCTCAAGAGAAAAAGAAGAAGTCCCAAAAAAAGAAAAAATCTCCCCTAAAGCAAGAAGTACCTCTTCAGCAGACTTCTCCCTTTCATCCCCATGAAGAAGTGGTGGTCACCGCGACCATGACTCGCAAGGCAGTCAAAGATTGTTCTGCTTCAGTTTCAGTGATTACTTCCCAAGCTGTGGAAGCCATCCCGGCCAGCAATGCCCTTAATCTTCTGGGCCAGTTTCCCGGTGTTTTTGTGCGCCGCACCGGTGACTTTGGTCGGGCGGATATAGATATTCGGGGGTTGGGCAATCGAGGCCGGAGAATTGCTGTTCTAGTGAATGGTCGACCTGAGAAGATGGGCCTTTTCGGCTGTGTTATTTCCCACGCTTTTCCCTTGGATAATGTGGAACGCATTGAACTGGTTCGAGGACCTGCCTCCGTACTTTATGGTTCGGAAGCTCTGGGAGGTGTAGTCAACATCATTACTCATCAGCCTGAAGCAGGCTGGGAGACCCAACTAAATGGCTCCTACGGCAGCTTCAATACCCAGCAGTTAAATCTCCGTCATGGTGCCGGTTTTGCCAAATGGGGTTATTATTTGACCTTCGACCAGAGATTAAGCGATGGTCATCGACCTAATTCCCAATATAAAGGCAGAACTTTTACCGGCAATATTTTTATTAAATTTTCCCCCAAAACAAGATTAATTTTTCATAGTAAATATTTTGCCGCCAAGAAACATGAACCAGGGCCCATCGATTTTCCTCTAGAAAATTTCTGGAATGATTATCAGAGAGGCGCCTTTGATCTTTCCTGGCAGAGAGCTGATGAACAGCGGGAGTACTTATTGATGATTTACCGCAATCAGGGACATCACCGTTTTTCCGATGGCTGGCATTCTCGGGATTATGTGGATGGAGCTTTGTTGCGTTTGACTCACCGGTGGGGGAATCATGAAATAACCACCGGCACAGAATGGCGACGGTTGGCTGGTAAGAGTTATCACTGGCCTCAGGGAAAATGGCACAAATCCGAGGCGGCTTTATTTCTCCAAGATGAATATATCTTCCGCCAGCGATTGATTCTCTCAGCCGGACTCCGTCTTCACCGAGATTCTTTGGCTGGCCTAGAGCTTTGCCCCCGGTGGGGACTGGTCTGGCAGGTGGGCCGGGGAGTGATTCTACGCAGCACCATCAGTGAAGGTTTTCGGGCTCCTCAATTAAACGAGCTCTTCATGTTTCCGCCAGCCAATCCTGACCTCCAGCCCGAGAGAGTTTGGAATTATGAACTTGGCGGGGAGTTTGACTGGGGAAGTAAAACCCGCTTTTCCTGGGCAGTCTTCCAGATGAAAGGCTCCAATCTGATTGAAGTCGGTCGCAATCCCACTCCACCACCGGCTTTTCTCTTCCAGAATAAAGGTGAATTTGTATTTTCTGGAGTTGAGTTGAGCTGGCAACAACAACTTAACCCCTCGCTTTTCAGTCGAATTGATTACTCTTTTCTCGACCCGGGGCGCTTGACCAGAGGTCGACCCCGCCACAAACTCGATGTTCTATTGGCTTACCGAAGGAATAAAATCAAGGCCTTTGTCACTGGCCAATACGTCGCCGGTTATTATGCCGGTGATAATCAAAGCCAACCTTTACCCAACTATTTTTGCCTGAACGCCCGTTTCTTTTGGACAATCAGTCACCATGTGGAAGCCCTAGTTGAAGTCCGCAATATTCTGGATGCTGACTATCAGATTTTTGTTGATTTGCCGGGGATAGGCACAGGTCCTTACCCCATGCCCGGCCGGAATTTTCAAATCGGCTTGAGGCTGAAACAGTGAAAAGTCCAATGAAAGAACCTGCTTGGACAATTGTTCTGGGAGGACTGTTTCTCTCTTTGGCCTTGGTTTTACCTTTATTGTTTCATGCCCTTGGCCTGGGGAGTGCTTTTCTTCCCATGTTTTATCCCTTGGTCCTAGGTGGTTTTCTTCTGCCCTGGTCAGTGGCTGTCAGTCTAGGGATAGCCGCCCCCCTGCTTTCAGCTTTGCTGACCGGGATGCCTCCTTTTTATCCGCCTATCGCGCCGGTGATGATGGTGGAAGGTGTAGTCTTGGCTCTCGGCCCTTTTATTTTTTATCAGAAATGGCGCTGGAATCGCTGGCTGGCCTTACTGATAACCCTTGGCCTCGACCGTTTGCTCCTGCTGGGACTCGTCTGGGTGCTGGCTGAGTGGTTGCGCCTGCCTCGACTCTTTATCACCGTGAGCTCAGTACTTCGGGGATTACCTGGAATAATAATAATGATGGTGGTGCTGCCGCCTCTAATTAAAGAGTTGGAAAAACAGATTAACTGGCATTTTGCCACTTATTTAGAGAAAGGCAGAGAGGCAATTGGGTTGAAAAATAAATGAGGTTTAGAGGCAAGGAGGCGATTTGGTTGATGAAGTAAAGCCTTTGGAGAGAAAAGAAGGGCTGGTTAAGCGGTTTTTCAATCCTAAGCCAGGAGATGAAATGATGACTAAGCGTCAATTTTTTGAAAATCTGGCCGATGAGTGGGAGCAGAAACACGCTACTCCTCAAGAGGAAGAAAATTTACAGGCAGTAATTCAGCATTTCCCTTTAGCCCCCGGTCAGGTAGTGCTGGATATAGGCTGCGGCACCGGGCGGTTAATTCCCCACTTGCTCCCCCAGCTCGGTCCTGAAGGTTGGCTGGTGGAAGCCGATTTTTCATTTCAAATGCTGAGTCTCGGCCGGACTCGTTCAGCCTCAGATCAGGTGTTATTCCTCCAGAGCGATGCCCAGGCGTTGGGTTTGCAGGACAATCTTTTTGACTTGATTATTTGTTTGGCTCTTTTCCCGCATTTGGACCACAAATTAGCGGCTTTGCTTGAATTTCATCGTCTTCTCCGGCCAGACGGGATGCTGGTAATTGCTCATTCTTTGGGTCGGGAAAGACTCAATAAACTCCATGCGCAAAAATCGGCAGTTATCAGGCATGATCTTCTTCCCGCGGAAGCCGAAATGAAGCAATTGCTTACTCGGGCTGGTTTTAAAGAAATAATTATTATTGATACCCCGGAGATGTATGTGGTGAAGGCGGTGGCTGTGGCCACTGAAGCGCAAAAAGACATTTGGGTATGATAAGCTTAATTAAAAGATTACCTGGTGCGGTAGGCCAGGAGATGGGGTTCTGATGATTGATGACCGACCTCTTCTACCTTCACCAGAAGATTCATCCCAGAAATTTCCACTATCCCTAAAGGAGAGAGTTGAGCCGCGTCTGGTCTTGCTGACAGTTTTGGCTTTTCTGGTTATTATTATTTTGGCGCCCTTCCGACCTTTACTTAAATGGATAATCCTCGGGCTGCTGGTAACCATCTTTTTTGTCTTGGGCCGATTGGGCTGGCGTCAGACTCTAGCGCGATTTTTGGTTTTTCTGCCGTTGTTGATATTTTTAGTTGTAGCAGTTTTTCTTTTCCCTGAAAGGGGTGAAGCTGGTTTGAGCCGCCCTGTGGCTGCTGAAATATTGGTTCGTTCCCTCTTGGCTTGGTTGGTGCTGATGGGGGCCTCAGGCTGCCTCGATTTTCAGGGCTTAATTCAGGCTGGGGAAGCCTGGCGGCTACCTCCCTTTTTCCTGGCTCTATTAGCGCTGACTGGACGATATTTGCCCTTAATGAGCGAAGAGCTTAACCGTCAGCATCGCTCCCTTAAACTTCGTTGGGGGGAGAAAATACCCTGGTCTAGGCGGATATATTTATTAAAAGCTTTGTTGAGTCATAATTTTTTTCTCCTTCTGAGAAGAGCCCAAAAGATTCATCAGAGTCTCCTTAGTCGCAGCTTTTCAGGTAAGTGGGTTCTGACAAGCAAGCGACCTTTAACCTGGTCGGAGTGGTTGTGGTTAGGAATTTTGCTGATTCTGGTGGGAGGTGCCTGGTGGTGGTCGTAAATAACAGTGAAACCGCGGTGGAGGTTAAGGGTCTGAGTTTTTCTTATCCCGAAGGTCCTGAGGTGCTCCGGGGCATTAATTTTTCTGTCGCCCGCGGGGAGACGGCTGTTATTCTGGGGCCCAACGGCGCCGGGAAGTCGACTCTCTGTTTATGTCTTATGGGAATTTTTTCTTTTCAGGGAATAATCAAAATATTCGGCCAGGAACTTACTCCTAAGACAGCCCGCCACCTTCGCTCTCGAATGGGCCTGGTTTTTCAGGACCCCAATGACCAGCTGTTCTTACCCCGAGTGAAAGATGAACTGGCTTTTGGCCCTTTAAATCAGGCTTGGCCTGAGGAAAAGATCGAACAAAAAGTCAAGGAAATTTTATCTAAATTTGGTTTGTCAGGATATGACCACAGATTGATTTCTCATCTCAGCTTGGGGGAAAAGAAAAAGGTGGCCTTGGCAGCGGTTGTCATTTTAGAGCCGGACATTATTCTTCTCGATGAACCCACCGCCAGTTTGGATTATCGCAGCCGTCGGAATTTTCTCCATCATTTAGCTTCTTTAAACCAGACCAAAATTATCGCTACTCATGATTTGGAATTAGCTTGGGAATTGGGTCAGCAAATAATAATCATTGATCAAGGTCGGTTGATTGCTTCAGGTCCTAGGAACAAAGTTCTTTTGAATGAAAGGCTTCTCCAGAATCACGGTCTGGATGTTCCGTTGACAGCTCGACTGAGGGCTTGGCCGAAAAATTCCTGATGGATCGAAGCTACGGCTGGCTTCAGATATTTATCTTTAACTATGAAGTAGTAGGCGACTTCCGAAGCCCCAGCTGAGATTACCTCAACGTTCACGCCAGCTCGGGAGACAGCACCAAAGACACGAGCAAAGATGCCTTTTTTCACTTTTAACCCTTCGCCCACCAAGCCGATGAGAGCGATGTCTTCTTCTCGAATTACACTGGAAATGATTCCTGGGGTAAATTTTTTTAATTTTTGGGAGGCTTTTTCCAAGTCCTGTTGGTGGAGCAACAGGTTTATTCTGGTCTGGGAGGTTAGAATGGAGTAGATGTTGATGCCTTCATCGGCCAGAGCCTGGCCCACCGAGGCGATTATGCCGGGTTGATAACCAACCCCTGGACCAAGGAGATGAAGGAGGCTGATTTCACGATTGGCCGCGACGCTCTTAATGACTCCTTGGCTCCGGTGTGAATTTTGGCTGATAAGAGTGCCTGGGGCATGGGGGGAATGGAGATGCTTGATTTCGATGGGAATGGGCGCCGCCAGAAGAGGTTCAAAAGTGCGGGGATGGACAATTTTAGCTCCGAAATAAGACAGTTCAGCGGCCTCAAAATAAGAGAGATGGTCGATTTTTTGAGCCTGAGGTTCCAGTTGCGGGTCAGCGGTTAAAAAGCCGGGGACATCTTTCCACAGCTCTAATTTTTCAGCCTGGAGAGCCCGGGCGACCACGGCCGCGGTATAATCAGAGCCATTACGACCAAAGGTAGTAATTTGACCATTTCTGGTCCGGCCGAAAAAGCCGGTGACAATAGGCACGGTGCCTGTGCGGAGATAAGGGAGCAAGCAGCGGCTCAGGTTGGTGGTTGTTTCAGGAAAAAGAGCCGAAGCCTGATGGGGCGAATCATCGGTAATTAAGCCCAAAGCGTCTGTTTCCAGAGCCACGGCTGAGCACTCATGGGTTAACAGAAGTTCCTGGAGTAGGAGGGCGGTCAGTCGTTCTCCATAACTAATGATTTTAGCCTGAAGATAAGGGGAGACTTCTCTAGTTAAGGAGACGCCGAGCAAAAAATTTTTTAGTGAGTTGAGTTTTTGCCTGAGTTTTTGTTTTATTCTTTTTTTGACCGTTTCCGGGTAGGCCGAGATTAATTGAAGATGCCGGGCGATTAACTGGTTGAGGGCCAGGTGAACGTTCTGCTTCCCCTCAAGAGCCTGGTTTAATATCTCCAGGAGGAGGTTAGTACAACCATGAATAGCTGAGACGACGACCACCGGCACGGGTTGGCTGGACTTGATAATGGCAATAATTTGTTCAACTCCTTTCGGCTTGCGGAAGCAGCCGCCTCCGAATTTAACTACTTTTACCAAGGGCACCTCCTGAAGGCGAAATAAGTTCCAGGGCTAAGGCCAATTCGGCGTTGAGCAGAGCTGCTCCAGCAGCGCCCCGGACAAGATTATTGACCAGCAGGAAAAAGGTGAGAAATTGACCGTGTTGGCGGAGACGACCGATGGCGATAGCCATTCCCCGAGCGCGAGGAGGATGGCCGAGCCAACTGTCAAATTTAGGTTGAGGGCGGTTGTCCTCCCCCCAGAGGACAATGGGACGGGTGGAAGCTGTGGGCAGTTTGAATTGCTGGGGTAGGCCCCGAAAAGTGGCTAACCTTAAGGCAATTTCATCGAGATCGAAGGGGCGAGCCAGTTCGACCACCACACTCAAGAGATGTCCTACCGGGACAGGCACCCGGACACAGCTAGCGATTAAGTCAAACTGAGCCGGCTTGAATCCGGAGACACTCCACTGTCCTAGAATTTTTCGTGTTTCCTGAAAAATTTTAGTTTCTTCTTCGGGAATGAAGGGTAACACATTGCCCGCCAAAGCCAGAGCCGAAACACCATTAAGCCCGGCGCCTGAAATGGCCTGGAAAGTAGTTACTTGGAGATTTTTGATCTCTAAGTCCTTTAGGGGTTTTAGTCCCAAAGCCAGACCAGCGACCACGCAGTTAGGATTGGTGACAATAAAGCCCGAGTATTTCTTTTTCTGGGGGCCCAGACTGGCCAAATGTTCGGGATTGACTTCAGGAATGATAAGAGGCACATCTTTAGTGAGACGATGAGAACTAGCGTTGGAAAAGACATATTTCCCAGCCCGGCGGAGAGTCTTTTCCAGCGCAAGGGCCACTCCGGCTGGCAGAGCACTGAAGAAAATAGATATGTCCTGCCCCCTAGAGAGAACCGCTTCGTTACTTTCCACAGGTAGAGCAGCAATTTTAGGATTTATTTCTTCGGGGAATTGCCAGACGACTGCTTCATGGTAAGCTTTTCCGGCCGATTGCTCTGAGGCGGCCACCAAGGCTACTTCAAAAAAGGGATGTTGGTCCAACAGCCGCAATAGTTGCTGACCCACCAGTCCTGTCGACCCCAGCACGCCAACTTTAATTTTTTCTTGACTGGCAGTTTTTTCGTTTCTCATTGATAATTAACCTCCGTCGTAGTGTAAAAATAGAAGGAGAGAAAAAAAGGGGATTTAAGGTGGGCTTCCCGAACCCAGGGATTAGTTAGTCCTAATCCCTAAGTCCGGGCTGGACATTATCATGCTTTTGGCTGAACTACAAATTACGATTTCCAGTATTACCATTTGGGAAAATATAATAAAGATTTTAACCCTTATGTCAAGTTTTTTAGGACTGTTGGTGCCGTAAAGATCAAAAGTAGACATTAAAAGGACAGAAAGGCATAGGGCTCCCACGGTCGAATCTCAAAAGCGAAGAGGCATTTTCCGGAAGTGAGGATTCTCTCGGAAAAACTGAATTAACCATTAGCCAACACTTGGTTGAAATAAGTTTACCCTAATTTTATTTTTGAAACTTGGCCTGGCGCCACCTCTTGGCTTACTTTAATTTGTTTTGGTTCTATATCTACCGTTTATTCTGGCTTTATTAGTAAACCTTGTTTGGCTATCCTTTGGTTTTTGGATTGGCCAGCCAAGTCGAGGTTATCTAGGCAGAGAAGAAATTTTAAACCAAGATTTACTTCGACTTAAGATTTTTTAATTTCTTCCCTTGTTCATTAGAAGCCCCTTTTATGGAGAAATTTAAGCTCGAAGATTAAATCGTCTTTAGAGCTGGATAACAAAAATAAAATATTTCTGGGGAAAGGTTGACGTTCTTTTTGATCAAGGGGGGAGGTAAATTTCTTTCCCCCGCTGTTTGACACCTCTGGCCGAATGATGTGTCTTAATTTTAATAAATCCATAAGAAATTTAGTAACAAGAGGGATAATGTCATCTTAATTTACTTGAGGCAGTTTGGGCGGCATGTCTTTTCTAGCTTGGCTGTTGAATCAACCTGGTTGGCTCAAGTCAGGTAAAATGCTCGAGGCCGGCTCCGGAGGTTGAACGTCGAGGCCATAGATTCTCCATAGGCTCCAGCGTGAAGAATGGCCAGGATATCTCCGGGTTGGGGGAGAGGCAGTTTGACCCCCCAGGCGAAGACGTCGCCCGTTTCGCAGAGATTGCCGGCGATGGTCAGAGTCACTGGCTGGGAGGAGTGGACACACGAGGCGTTGACCACTTTATGGCGAGCCTCAGGATAGATGGCTGGCCGCGGGAGAGAGTTGAAAGTACCGGCATTAACGCAGGCGAAGAGATGGCCAAAACTGGATTTGATGTATTCCACCTTGACCAGTAAGAGGCCGGCTTCAGCTACCAGAAATTTTCCTGGCTCAAAAATAAGGAGTTTACTTTTGAGCCCCGATTGCTGAATTTTGTTTTTAATGGTGAGGGCATAATCCCGGAGGGGAAAGAGGCTTTGGTCGGCTTGGTAACGGGGAGCAAAACCACCTCCAAAGTCCAGAAATTCTAAGGGGCCCCATTTTTCTTCTAGCCGCTGGGCCGTCCTGACCAAGCGTTCAACTGCTTGACTGATCACCGGAAAATCAGAGCCGGTCCAGCCTGAACCCAGATGTTGATGAAGACCACTGGGTTGGAACCCTAAGGAAATAGCCTGTTTCCAGGCTTCTTCCAGGCGGTGAGGGTCAATGCCGAATTTAATAGGAATTCCTTCCGTAGAGGAGGCCCCGGCGGTAATTACCTTGGCGTTAAAGCCCTGGCCTATCCCTGGATTCCAGCGGAAGCCGAGCTTCAGAGGTAAGTCAGAGGAGATCTCCCTGGTCAGGGCTTTTAGCTGGGGCAAGAGTTCGACGGCATCCAAAATTAAACACAGACCTGGGATGGACAGGGCAAAACGGAGGTCTTCGGAGGAAAGGCTGGTGCCGGTGAAAAAAATTTTCTCGGCTGGAAAGCCCACCTCTAAAGCTTTTTTTACTTCCCCCGGAGAGACGGCATCGATGCCTACGCCGCAACTAAGGAGGGTCTCTAGCAAAGGCTGATTGGCGTTAGCTTTTAGAGCGTAATGAATGTGGTAAGTTAGAGGCTTCAGTGGAGATAAAGCTTCCACCAATTCTTGATATTTTCTTTTAATCTGCGGCAGACTGTAGACGTAAAGAGGAGTTCCTTCCTGACGGGCGATCTCTTCAGCGGGAATACCTTCTAGATAAAGTTTGTTGTTTTTAACCTGAAGAAATTCGTTTTCCCACCATTCGGGCATCAGTAATTATTCTAATCATCTTCTTCGCCGGTGAAAAGTTTTTTTTGTAAGAATTCTTTGGTTTCTTCGGTCAAGGGATGGTTTAGAGTAATCGCCTTAAGTTGTGGATAGTGATTGACCAGCGAAGGAGGCAGAGGAAATTTTTCTCCAGTTAATATATTTTTTAGCTGGAGAGCATTGACCACGGCCTGGCCTCGATAATGATTATTGGTAATGACAATCACCTGGCCTGCCTTTTCTTTTAAAATTTTTATTTTCTCCACCCATTCAGCCAATTCTTGAGGCGAGTAAAGATAATTATAGCGTTCATCCCGACTGGCTTCCTGGCGAAACCAATCACGACGATTGCGGCCATGGAGTCGGACGTAAGCCAGCTCAGGGGTAGTGGCGTAAGCAGTGGGAGGGAGGGATCGTCCTATTTGGGGTTGATCAATATTGCAGAAAGCCACTCCGTGGTCATGAAGCATTTGGAAAAAGCTTCTTTTATGCCAGCTAGCGTGGCGAACTTCCACCGCCAGGGGATAGTCAGTGAAGTGCTTGAACAAAGAAATCAAGTACTGGAAGTTAGGTGGTGTATAGGTGAAAGACCAAGGAAATTGGGCCAAGAGAGCCGCCAGTTTGCCTTGGGAGCGTAAAGGTTCAAGACCTAATTTGAATTGGTCGATATCGGCTTGAGTGAAGTTCGTCCGTTCGTGGGAAAACATTTGGTGGAGTTTGACACTCAATTTGAAATGAGGGAAAGTAGCGATTCTTTTCAGCCAACTCAGAGTCATTCTCATTGAAGGAGGGCGATAGAAAGTGCTGTTGATTTCAATGATATCAAAAAAGCGGGGTAGGTAATCAAGGGGATGAAAAGAAGCGGGTTTGCGTTGGGGATAGACAATTCCTTCCCAATCTTTGTAACTCCAGCCGGCCGGCCCAAAGAGCAACTCGCTCATTTTTCTTATTCTACTTCAATCTCCAGACAGAAGCCAAATGATTTGCTGTCGCTAAATATCTTGTTGGTTCATGGTCCTAATGAGTCCCTTAGGAAGCATTTTCGAAACAGTGATGGCCCTGGTAGATACTCAAGGTGTCAAACATCCGGCATAATGGGGGACTTTTAAATTTATTCAAAGTTTTTATGGTTTTAAGTCAAGAGTAATCCTATAAACACTCATCCTGGCTGACTCCGGCTTTCGGGTTTTTATGGTTTAAATAAAGAGTAATCCTGATTTTTTTCTTCTTTATAAATGACTTAATTCTTAACAAGATTTTGGGGTTTGGCTTCAACTTTTACCTTTAGTCTCTCTCGTAAGTTCATTCAACCAATTAAAAATAAAATTAAAAAATAATTGGTGTTGGGTCTTTACTTTTCACTTTTGTCTCGCTGGGAAATAAAAGAATTATAAGCTCAAGAGAATAATTTCTCTAAATGAGAAGTTTCCATTAAAAGTGAAAGATGAAGGTTTGACCCGCCTTTTGGAGTTAAAAGTGAAAGGCAAAAACTGAACTCTGCCCATGACTGCGGCCACGATTAAGGTTGTGCCATTGGTGAAAGGTGAAAACCTGGCCTTAATATTATCCAAATTTTGTAATACCATGACTCGGCCTGATCTGGTGAACGTTAAAATAGTTAAAAGAAATAGTCTGTCAGGCCGGGAGAGTTGACCTCTTTCAGAAGAATTAATTAAAATAGAAAAGATTAAGTTTTGGTGTGAGGCAACGAAATCCTTAAACGAAAAGAGCTACAGCTAACCGGTGCGGGTGGGTTGCTTATTTTTTTTGTTTTTGTCTTTTTTCTCTCCAGCTGTAGTTCACCGGAGAGTTCCCCTTATAAAATAGGTTTATTTCAAATTAATGAAGCTCCTACTTTGAGAGCTGCCCGAGAGGGCTTGTTACAAGCCCTCAAGGACCAAGGATTTTTCCCGGGAAAAAACATAGAAATTATTATTCGCAACGGGAAGGGTGATATTTCCTCTGTCCAGAAGATAGCCGAGGAATTTGTCGAGGAAAAAGTGGATTTAATCGCAGCCCTTTCCACCCCTTGTCTTCAAGCAGCTATCCATGTTACCACTGAAATTCCGATTGTTTTTTCCTCGGTAGCCAATCCAGTTTTGGTTGGAGCTGGTCGCAGTGAAACTGACCATTTGCCCAATGTGACTGGAGTTTCTTCCCGGGGACCAATTTACCAGAATCTGGCTTTTATCCGAGAGGTCGTGCCGCAAGCGAAACGATTGGGAACTTTATGGACACCGGCTGAGTTGAATTCAGAGTATTACTTAAATTTGGTGAGAAAAGGAGCAGAAAAATTTGGTTTTGAAGTCATTGCTTTGCCTGTCGAGAGTGTCCATGAGGTCTTTTTTACCGCTCAGACTTTAGTTAATCGGCGCATAGATGTTCTTTTTCCTATCTCCGATAATACTCTAAATGCTTCTTTTGCTGCGGTGGCTCAGGTAGCTAATGAGAACCGGATTCCCCTTTTTGGCGCTAATCTTTTGACTGTTGAACAGGGAGCCTGTGCCGCTATGGGCTGGGATTTTTATGAAATGGGTTACCAAGCAGGTCAGTTGGTAGTACGAATCATCCATGGGGAAGACCCTCAGAATATTCCTTTCCAATACATGGAGCATGTCCTTCTTTATTTAAATTTAGACAACGCTGAACGCCAAGGAGTCAAGTTTCCGAGTGAAATTATCGCCCGAGCCGATCGAGTTCTGGGCGAAAATAATTCTTCAGGGGAAAAATGAAAAGAATAATTGTTTGGTTTGGCTTAGGTCTTGTCTTTTTTCTCCTGGGGATAATTAGTTTAATCTGGCTTGATTTTTATTGTTCGCGGCCCGCTTTGAAAGATGATTTTTATCTGCCTGGTCTCCGGGAACCCGTGGAGATTTATATTGATGACTACGGAGTTACTCATCTCTATGCCCAAAATGAAGAAGACCTTTTTCTAGCTTGTGGATTTATCCAGGCCCGGGATCGGATGTGGCAGATGGATTTCAATCGTCGACTGGGCCAGGGCAGATTAGCTGAAATCCTTGGTTCAAGAGCTATCGAGATAGACAAGATTATGCGTAACTTGGGATTGAAAGAAGCAGTAGTTCGGGATAAAGAGCTTCTTTCTCCCTGGGAAAGAAAATTATTGGAGAAATATAGTAGCGGGGTTAATGCTTGGTTAAATAGGAGTTCAATCTGGGAAGAGCCAGAGTTTCTCCTTCTTCGCTATCGCCCTCAACCCTGGCGAGTCGAAGATTCTTTAGTTATAAAGACTTTGCTGGCTTTGAGTTTGTGTAAAGATGCTGTCAGCGAGGTCCTCCGGAGCAAAATTTTGGCGGAGAAAGGCCCTCTGCTGGCCCGCCAGCTATTGGAAGAAGGTATTCAATCCTTTCCAGAAGACGTGGTTTCCGCTAGTCTTTCTTCTTATTTTCGCGATTTTAATCTTGGGGCCAGCAACAACTGGGTTTTGTCTGGTGAGAGGACTGTTTCGGGAAAGCCTCTTTTGGCCAATGACCCTCATTTACGGATTTCGCTGCCTTCAGTTTGGTATGAGATTCATCTGGTCTGTCCAGAATGGGCGGCAATTGGAGTTAGTTTTCCCGGTGTGCCGCTGGTAATTATTGGCCACAACCAACACATTGCTTGGGGGTTGACTAATTCAGGAGTTGATGTCCAAGATTTATCGGCTGAGATTTTGGATGAAAGTGGGAGTTATTATCGGCGAGGTGATGAATGGCGGCCGTTGCGACGACGTCAAGAATTTATTCAGGTTAGAGGCCGGAAAAAACCCGTGGAATTTTATGTGGATTGGACAGAAGAAGGGCCACTAGTTACCCCAGTGCTTTTTACCTCGGCTCGACCACTTTCCTTGAGGTGGGTGATTTATGAAGGAGATCGCACTTTTGCTGCCTTGTATGGAGTGAATCGGGCTCGCAACTGGGCAGAGTTTAAGGCGGCGCTCCGCCTATTTGGTGCTCCCTCGCAAAATTTTGTCTATGCCGATCAGGCCGGGAATATAGGTTATTACCTTAGTGGGCAGATTCCGCGGCGGTCGGCAGAGGCTGGCTTGTTTATTCTTCCCCGGGAAGATAAACGGACAGAATGGCTGGGGACAATTCCCGAAGAGGTCAAGCCGACCATTTATAATCCACCCTCCGGTTTGATTGTCACGGCCAATAATCGTTTAACGCCACGGAATTATCCTTATTACTTGGGCGAAGAGTGGGATGTGAGTTTTCGTGCCCAAAGGATTGAAACACTCCTGCGAGCTAAAAAGAAACACGATGTCTCCTCTTTAGGTTTAATTCAACAAGATGTTCAAAATCTCTTGGCCCAATCATTAGCCAACTACATTCAGAAATGTTCTTTTAGGCAACCTGAAGCTCGACAAGCTCAAGAAATCCTCCGCCACTGGGAGGGTCGAATTGACAGTGGCCGAGAAGCAGCTCTTTTTGAAGTTTTCCTGACTCAGCTGGGGAAAAATCTGTATAGTGGTCTGCTGGGGGAGGATTTTCCTCTTTACTATCGTTTCTTTCGTCGGAAAGAGGTTTTGTTTAATCGCTTGGTGGGCCAAAATCCTCAGGAAATTTTACCGGTAGAACTAGTAGAAAAAAGTTTAGTAGAAGCTTATCTATTTCTCAAGAAAAAGTTCGGTGAACCTGTTAACTGGCGTTGGGCTGAGTTGCATGTGTTGGCCTTGAATCATCCTTTGGGAGCATCAAGAATTTTGTCTTTTTTCAATTCCAGAAAAGTTTACCTAGATGGAGACCTTTTTACTGTTAAGGCCACTTTTGGCCGGGCCTGGAGTGCCCAATGGGCTCCTTCTTACCGCCAAGTGATTGACCTAGCTAATTGGGATAATTCGGTGGCTGTTTTTTCTTCAGGCAATAGTGGTCACTTTCTAAGTAAATTTTATGATAACCAAACCGAGCTCTGGGCCACAGGTCAGTATCATCCTTTATTATTTTCAGCTTCCCGGGTTAAAAGAAGTGTCCAAGGGAAGATTATTTTACATCCCCAGAGTAAAAAATGAGGCTCAAAGGAGAAGTTTTAGGATGAAAAAACCAGGTATCTATTTAGATAAGTATCTCTCCCTCAAAGCGATTTTATTGAATCTTCAAGCCTCCACTAAGCCTGCTTTACTCCAAGAAATGATTGACAAATTAGTTAATAATAAAGTTATTGTCAACAATAAATTAATTTTCCAGGAATTATGGAGACGCGAAGAGCTAGGTAGTACTGCTCTGGCTGAAGGAATTGCTCTGCCTCATGCTCTTCTGCCAGACTTATCCCGACCTATAATTGCTTTGGGCGTTCATTCCCGGGGTATCGACTTTGGTCATCCTGAAGGGCATTTGACTTATGTATTTCTCTTGATTCTAGGCAATAAAGATGATCCAGGTCTGCAACTTCGCCTATTAGCTCATGCCTGCCGCCTGATTAAAGAAACTGATTTTGTTAATCAACTCAAGCAGGTCTCTACCCCCCAGGAGGCCTTAAGAGTTGTTGAAGAGGCGGAGAGAAAGTTAGCATGAAATTATTGATTTTGATTCTGAATAAAGTTGAAAAATTAGAAGAAATACTTGAAGGTTTCATTGATATAGGCATTTCTGGCGCCACCATTATTGATAGTATCGGTATGGGCCATGTCTTATCCGAAGAAGTGCCTATATTTGCCGGACTGAGATTTATGTTTGTTGGAGCCCGGCCTCACAATAAAACTATCTTTTCTGTGATTAAAGAGGAGAAAGAATCTGAAGCCTTGGCTTTAATCAAAAAGATTATTGGGGATTTGAACCAGCCGGGCACAGGTATCGTCTTTACCATTAAACTGGATCGGGTGGAAGGGCTAAAGCCAGAAATTTAAGTCATGAAAGCCCTCTTTGCCTTTGGTCTATTAATTCTAATTGCTTTCCTCGGCTCTAGGTTTTTAACTCGGCGGAAAAATTTTTCCCCTTTTTTCTTTATTTTTCATACGGGCCTAATCTATCTTTTACTGGGTATTGCCTTGGGAAGCAAGGGATTAAATATCCTGAGCCCTGAAGTCTTGGAACATCTCTCTCCCTTGCTTATTCTCGGCTTGGGATGGGTAGGTTTTGTTTTTGGCTTTCAATTTGAAAAAAAATATCTTCAAAGATTTCAGCGCAAGTTCATTTCTTTTTCTTTCTTTTATTTTTTAATCTTTTTACTCACCATCTCTGGATTAGCTTATTTGCTTATGAGTCGAGTAATTGGGTTAAATCTCCCGGAAGCCTTAAGTTTTTCTTTTGCCTTAGCCTTACTTTTTTCTTTAACCTCGCCTACTGTTTTGGATGTCATTCTTTTTCAGGTCAACAAAAAGGAATTGCCTTCGTATCTGGCTCGATTTATTGTCTCGGTAACCAGTTTTTGGGGGATTTTAGGGTTGGCTTTTTTGGTCTTTTTTACGCCGCATCAAGAAAGTTCTCAGCCTTGTTTCTGGTGGCCACTCTGTATTTTTACTTTAAGCATCAGCCTGCCAATTTTAATTGCTTTTCTTTTTCATCGTTTAACTCGCAAGAAAGTAAGTGAAGAAGAAATGTTGCTTTTTCTTCTGGGGTTGGTCTTTTTATGCGCTGGGATAGCCGACTCGCTGGGCCTAGCCCCACTTTTCCCCACCATGATTCTCGGCATTGCTTATTCTAATATGACCCGCCGTCAGGAGAAATTGTACCCTCTGCTCTTAAATACAGAAAAACCAATGTTTGTGGTGCTTTTTATCTTGGTGGGGGCACTCTGGCAGCCGCTGTTTAGTTGGCCTCTGGCTTGGGTGATTTTGCTTCTTATTGTTCTGAAAATTTTGGTTCTCATTGGACTGATCTCTCCTTTAACAAGTCTTCTCCATTTCCCTTTTCCTTTTTCCCCTTGGTATGGCTTATGTTTTCTCTCCTCAGGAGTTATGGGGGTGACTTTCACCGTTTGTGTCTATCTTTGGTGGGGGTTGACTCTCAGCCAGCTCTTTATGACTCTGGGGTTAATCAGTGTTATCTGTCTTGACTTTCTTAGTCCTTGGGTATTGCGTCTGGCTGTGGTTTGTAACAAGAAGGTCTATGCTTGTCTCGACGAGGAGAACCAATGATTGAATTGTTGATTCTCTTGGCGGGTATGCTTCTCTGGCGATCAGAGATAATCCAGGTTTCTTTAGGGCTGCAGTCAAGTCTAGCTCTTTCCTTTGGTTTTATCCTTCTCTTTGCTTTTTTAGTGGGGCAAAGAGTGGCTCGCTTCCAACTGCCTCAGATCACAGGTTTTATTCTAGCTGGGATCCTGGGAGGGCCTTATTTATTGGGTTTTCTTTCCCATCACGATGTCCAAACGCTTCAGATATTTGATGGGCTCGCCTTGAGTTTAATTGCTCTCATTGCTGGTGGAGAGATGCGTCTCAGCCGTTTGAAACAGCAGTTGAGGGCTATTTTTCATCTTGTTTTCTGGCAGACGTTTTTTATTATCGGTGGTTTCATAATGATTGGTTTTCTCCTCCCTTTAAAAATTTTTCACCAGCAAATCGGATATTTTGCGCCTTTGCCTTTTTTTCTCCTGTTAGGGACTTTGGCCACAGCTACTTCTCCTTCAACTACTATTGCCGTCATTACCGAAACCAGATCCAAGGGGAGATTGACTGATCTTGTCTTAGGCACAGCCGTAGTTAAGGATTTTGTGGTCATTCTCCTTTTTGCTTTTTCTCTTTCTTTGGTTAAATCGTGGGTGCAGGGAGGAGGTGAGTCCCCCGGGTTAGATTGGTTAGTTGTCTTTCGGCTTCTAGAGGAGGTTGGTGGCTCATTGTTGCTGGGGGTAGTTATCGGTGGAGGCCTGGTGCTTTATTTAAAATATATTCAACGGGAAGTGACTGTCTTTATTTTGAGCATTGCCTTTTTTTCTTATGAAATTTCTCATTCCTTGGGTTTCCATCCTCTATTAATTTGTCTCGTGGCTGGTTTTATCGTCGAGAATTATTCTCCTTATGGGACTAATCTTATTAAGGCTATTAAGAAGGTGGCTTTACCCATTTTTGTTATTTTCTTTGCTATCTCCGGCGCCTCACTGGATATGACTGCTTTACGGAAGAGCTGGCTGTTGGCTGTGGCTATAGTTTTAATTCGGAGCGCTTTAAAGTTTCTCGGCACCTTCAGCGGAGCCAGGTTAGGTGGAACAAATTCCTTAATGAGGAGCTTTGGCTGGGCAGGCTTCATTTCCCAAGCAGGAGTGACCTTAGGTATGGCTATTATCATTGAGAAAGAAATTCCCCTGTGGGGAGCCCAGTTTAAAACTTTGCTCCTGGCTGTGATTGCTCTTAACCAAATCATTGGTCCCGTTCTTTTGCAAAAATTACTGGTTCGAAGCGGCGAGTCAGGCTGTAAGGAACTCTGACAATTGAGGATAAGCCCTGTTCTGCCTCTCTTTAAGGAGCTAGATTCTAAATTGGTCAATTGGAGTTGGGTCTTCCCCTCTCATAAATCTTGTTTGGGAGTTGAGAAATTTGACTTCAAATCTTCATTTTTCCAGTTTGTTTAGACATGGCCCTCTGGATAAGGTCAGAAGGATTAAACTGACTCAGGCCTTCACCCTTCACCTTTGGATAACATGGCTTTTTGTCATTTATCTCTTGGCCTCATCTAGAAATTCCTTTCTCTTACTAATCTACTGCCCTAGCCCAATAGAGATAATGGAAAGTTTTAGACCAGCTTGCCTGTAATTTTTTCTGTGAGAGGGCTGGCCTTTTGGTTAAAATTGAGAAATGAGAATTTGAGTCTAATTTTCAACAACTTTTGAATTTTTTAGTCAATCTTAGCCTCATCTATTCATAAATTAAAAAATTTGATCCTAGAACAGCCAAAAATCTTAGCGGGTGATTGGTCCAATCTTTTTTGGTTGTTCCCTCTCTCTTTTTTTTCTAACGTATTATATATCAATACGTTATGAAGGAAAAGATCTTTTTTTATGAATTATCCAAGTTAGATGTTTATTAGTGGCGAAAGCTAAAACAATGAGCAGGAATTAAATTAATCTTTTTCCCTCAAGATAAACACCCGTTGGCCTTGGCCTAGCTGGCGAGCCTTAGCTATCTGACGTTGGACGAAGTCAATGGCCTGGCCGACTGCTTCGATTAGTGATTTCTTTTGAGCCAAAAAGGCAACAATCGCCGAAGAAAGGAGACAGCCTGTGCCATGGACCGAGAAGGGGAATTTTTTATGGGAAAAGCAATAAATCTTTCCTTCCAGAGCCAGAATATCAGTCGGAGCACCTGAGAGATGTCCGCCTTTAATTAAACAAGCACCTTGGGTAAAGGAGCTTATTTTTTGAGCAGCTTTTTTCATTTCGTTGACTGTTTGAATTTTTTGGGCTACCAGCAATTCAGCTTCGTCAAGATTTGGCGTTATTAACGTAGCCAACGGTAGGATTTTTTTGATGTACTCAGGCAAAAATTGAGGCTTAAAAAATTCTTGACCGCCACTTGAAGAGAAGACGGGGTCAATTACTCGAGGCAGAGAGGAATTTTCCTGGAGAATCTGAGACAGGGCCTCGAGCTGGGCCAGCGAACTGATAAGACCCACTTTAATTCCCTGGAAAGAGAAGTCTTCTTTTAATGTCTTATATTGTTGCCAAATGAATTCAGGGGCAAGTGGTTGCCAAGATTTGACGCCTTGGGTGTTTTGGACAGTCAAGGTAGTCACCACCGCCAGACCATGGAAATTGAAGTGGTGGAAGACCTTTAAATCAAGAAGTAGGCCAGCTCCTCCGGAAGGGTCAAACCCAGCCACACTTAAAAGACTTTTTCCCGAAAGGCCGACCGCAGCTTTCATCTTTAGAAGTTTTCTACCAGAGTCGGACTACCAAGTCAAATCTGTCCCCTTTCCTTTAAATAAATAGCTTTCTCGTCAGAGCAAGTTCATCTATCTTGTCTTCCAGACACTAAAGAAAATGGGAAAAACATCATTATTTCTGGGATGATCGAGCTGCCAGCGCAATTGGGAATTACATCTTCACCTTTCAATTTTGAAGAAAAAATTCTTTGTCCCGTCCCCAATAGACTAAGCTTAAAACATTTTCTCCCTTGGGGCTTTGCCCTATCCAAGAAGATAGTCAATAAAATAGAGGAAGAAAATCAAATTCCAAGCGAACCAAAATTTGCTTCATCAGCTTTCACCAAATTCAGGTCAAGGGGGGAAAAGTGAAGACCCGAACCCCTCTGTTGGCCCACTTATTTTCCAGAAATGAAGATGCTGACGAGAAATATTGGCTTCTTTATAATTTTGTGTTAACATGAATTTACTCAAAGATGGTCAGGCTTCATGTTTATGTTTCTGGATTAGTTCAAGGGGTATTTTATCGGGATCATACCCGGAGATGGGCCGATTCCTTAGGAATTAAAGGTTGGGTTCGAAATCTGCCTGATGGTCGGGTAGAGGCAGTCCTGGAAGGGGAAAGGGATAAAGTAGAGGCTCTTCTTCAAAGAATGGAAGAAGGACCACCTTTGGCCCGAGTGGAAAAAATAGAGGTGGAGTGGGAAGATTATCAAGGGGAATTTAACGACTTTCGTATTCGCTGGTGATTCACCTCCCTCGGAATAGAAATGATAACATTCTTTTATGGTGAAGAGAGGTAAAAATGCCTTATATTAAAAAGGACAATCATATTAAAGTAGAAGTTTTTGAAGGGGTGACCAGAATAACTTTGGCCTGTGGTAAAGATATTTTACTGGCTAGGTTTGAGTATAAAAAAGGTTCCCGGGTACCTCCTCATTCCCATGCCTATGAACAGGTCACCCACGTGTTAAAAGGAAAACAGAGAATTATCATTATGATGGAAGATAAGCGGGAGGATTTTATCGTTGAAGAAGGGGATTCTTATATTGTCCCCGCCAATCACGATCATGAGCAGATTACGTTGGAGGAGGCAATTACCATAGATTCATGGAGTTTAGCTATTTAAACTAGGTCTTGTCTTTTTATCTTTTTTAACTTCGGCCAAAAATTTCTGCTGACATTTTTCTGAACAAAAATAATATGTCTTTCCTTGAAAATTAAGTGAAATGGCTTCATCCTGGGGGAGATAAGTTTGGCAGACCTCATCTTTGACCATAATCTGAGAGGAGACAGCTGTAGAGGCTTTTTTGGAACGGGCTTGGCTTTTTTTTAAGGCCTGAAAAAACCGTAGGACTTGGTAAATAAGATAAAAAAGTAAGACGTAGAAGATGAGACGAAAAAAGCTAGACATCATGAAGATAATTTAGAGTAATCCCAGAAACTTGTCAAATAAGCTCTAATTTATGGTCGAAAGAGTTAGGACTTCCCTTTTCTCTTAATCCATCGAAGTTAACAGCAACTCCAGCCAGAACATCCAGGTAGAGTTAGGATTTCCCCTTTAATGTTGGGGTGGACAGGGCAGTAAGAAAGATTATTTCCTTGCTTTCAAATAAATTTTTCTTCCCTTTTTTGGGACTCAAAGGGGGGAGGTAAAGTCTTGATCCCGCTTAGCTATTCTGGCTTGATTTAAAAGAACCTATCAAAATAAAGGTATAAGGTGAAGAGTTGTCCCTAAATTTTCTATAGAGAGCCTCAAATTATAATAAACCAAAGCCAACTAGACTAAAGGGAAGAGCCAAAAACTTAACCCCAAAAAGCTGGGGAGCTAAAATATTAACCTCCATCTCTCAGGCATTCATTAAGACTATGAATCTAAGACATAGACTTGATTTATCTCCAGGGAGAAGATAAGATGAACACAAAGATGATGTTTTATTCAGAATTTTATAACTCTTAAGCGAGAGGGTGTAATATGGATTTTTTATTTTCAGAAGAACAACAACTCCTCAAGGAGTCCATCCGGAACTTTGCTGAAAAGGAAATTCTTCCTTATGTCCGAGAATGGGATCAACAGGGTCGGTGGCCGAAGGAATTAACTCGGAAGCTGGGAGAGATGGGGCTTCTGGGAATTATTATTCCGCCTGAATATTCAGGAGCTGGATATTCCAATGTTGATTATGTAATTATTTTGGAAGAATTGTCCAAAGTTGATCCTGCCGTTGGCCTAGTGGTAGCTGCCCATAACTCCCTTTGTTCCAATCATATTAACCTTTTTGGGAGTGAGGCTCAGAAAAAGAAGTATCTAACTCGTCTAGCCGCCGGAGAGACGTTGGGTGCCTGGGGCTTAACCGAAGCCGGAGCTGGGTCAGACGCGGCGGCCATTAAGACAAGAGCTGTGAAGAAAGGAGATAAGTATATTCTCAATGGTTCTAAATTATTTATTACCAATGGCTCCCTAGCCGAAATCTTAGTTATCATGGCGGTTACTGATCCGGAGAAGAAAAGACAGGGGATTTCGGCTTTTATCGTAGAAAAAGATATGCCTGGTTTTCGGCCCGGAAAGAAAGAAGATAAACTGGGAATTAGAGCTGCTGACACGGCGGAATTAATTTTTGAAGATGTAGAAGTGCCAGCAGAGAATTTAATCGGTCAAGAAGGTCAAGGTTACCGGCAGGCCATGGCTATTCTCGATGGAGGACGGGTAAGTATTGCTGGCTTCTCTCTGGGGATTGCGGCGGGAGCTTTGGAAATGGCTCTTAAATTTGCCAAAGAAAGGGAACAATTTAATCAGCCAATTGCTAATTTTCAGGCTATTCAATGGATGCTAGCTGATGGCTTTACTGAACTGGAAGCGGCTCGTTTATTAACCTATCGAGCTGCCTTTTTAGAGGATCAAGGGAAAAAAATACCCAAAGAATCGGCTATGGCTAAGCTATATGCCAGTGAGCTGGCTGTCCGGGCTTCTTCAATGGCTGTTCAAATTCATGGGGGCTATGGTTTCACCAAAGATTATCTGGTGGAAAAATTTTATCGTGATTCCAAACTAGCCACTATTGGTGAGGGGACTTCTGAAATTCAGAGATGGATTATTGCTCATCGTATTCTCCAGGAGTTTTAGCTCTCTGCCTCCTTTTTCCAACTATTCACCACGTGAATAATAATAGGTGAGGATGGAAATATCAGAAGTAGCGGCGGGAATTTTAGCGGGCCACCCTCGAGCTATAGCCAAAGGGATATCTCTATTCGAAAATAATTCCCGAAGAGCCAAAGAATTAATGAAGCAGATATTTCCTTATTCAGGTTCAGCTATAGTGATTGGGCTGACTGGCTCACCAGGAGCTGGTAAGAGCACCCTTTTAGACCAATTGATTGCCTCTTTCCGGAAGATAGGCAAGAAAATTGGCTTGATTGCTGTGGACCCTTCCAGCCCTTTTACCGGAGGGGCAATTCTCGGGGACCGCATCCGGATGATGCGTCATAGCCTCGATGATGAAGTTTTCATCCGCAGTATGGCCACCCGAGGTAATCTTGGCGGGTTGGCCAAAGCTACAGGCGAAGCCGTGACTGTACTTGAGGCTGCAGGTAAAGAGATAATTTTTGTGGAAACAGTGGGGGTGGGACAGGATGAGGTGGAAATCGTCAAGCTGGCGGATATAGTTGTTGTGGTTTTAACCCCGGGAGCTGGGGATGATATTCAGATTTTTAAGGCCGGTTTAATGGAAATAGCAGATATTTTTGTTCTCAATAAAGCCGATTCTCCTGAAACAGACCGGACCGAAAGACAGCTCCGGGCCATGCTCGAGTTAGGCGGTTCAGGAGATAAAGAGACTCCGGTAGTCAAGACTATCGCCACTGAGGGCTTCGGAGTGAAGGAATTAACTCAAGAATTATTAAAGTTTATTCAGACTCCGAGAAATTCAAAGCAGGCAAGAAAAAGACAACAGTTGTTAGAGGCCATGGTCAGAGATATTGTCAGTCAGGAAGTCTTTGGGTTGATTCAAAAGAAAATAAATGCCAAGAAACTTGGTGAGTTGATGCAGAAATTGTGGTGTCGTCAGTTAGATCCTTATTCTCTGGCGGAAATTCTTTTGCGCACGGCTTTGGAGGAGTAAATGTCGCGGATAAAAGGTTTGGATCATATCGCTGTGGCTGTCCGGGATTTGGAAGAAGCTCTCAAAATCTGGCAAGAGAAACTCGGTTTAATCTTAGAAAAAGTAGAAGAGGTGGAATCGGAAGGAATTAAAGTAGCCCACCTCCGTACCCCTGAAGGCTTCACCATTGAGTTGATGACTCCCCTTGTTTCTGGTTCCTCTCTGGAGAAGTTCCTTGCCCAAAAAGGAGAGGGGCTTCATCATCTATGTTTTGAAGTGGAAGATATTGACCAGTGGGAAGAAGACCTTACCAGTCGAGGAATTTCATTTTTACCTGGATATCCAAAAGCGGGCTCGCGCCAAACCATTATTGCCTTTGTTCATCCCCGCTCTATGACAGGGGTACTGGTTGAGTTTGCTCAGCCAAAGGGAAGTAAATAAAGTTACTTTAACTGTAATAAAGGGCTAGAACCCAACGAGCGAAATCTTGAGCGTCGGCAATATCGTTTTTGTCAGGATGATGTTGGGCACTAGCGGCCATCACCGCCCAAGCTCGATGCTCGGGTAGTTTTTGGAATAGTTCCCTGGCTTCGGGGGAGACTTTCCCTCGACAGGTGAAGGATCCTAGAAGATGAGCTTGCGGCAATAGAGAAAGGGCATGTTCCAACGCTTCTCGGGAAAAACGACTCCCTGTGTGGGACCCATGAGTAGAAAAAAGGGCAATTTTTTTCCCTGGGGGGAAAGATTTCAAGAAATTTTCCACCGGATAAGGGACACTGTGAGTGTGGACAGGAAAGCCAATAAAGAAAAGATCATAGCCTTCAAGATATTTCACCTGGTCAAGGGGTTGAATTTCCTTGGGGTTAGGTAAAACATCAAAAATTGCTTGAGCGATAGTCTGAGTGTTGCCGGTAAGAGAGAAATAGGCTACCAGAATCTTGGCCATGGGTAATTCCTTTACTATTTATTAAAAATTGAATCTTAATCCTATTTTAAAACTGAAACCTCCAAAATTGAAGATTGCCTGGCGAACATCACGGATGTTCTCCCCAGAGGGGCGTTTTTTGGCTCCTTGGAGAAATCGGTAATACTGGGACAGGTTCCCTGGTTTGCTTTCATAGAAATAAAGACTGGCTTTATCGGTTCTATTTTCGCCGGTGTAATCACTGTAATTAAGGGTTCCTTTAAAACCATCGGTGGAGTTCCAGATTTGTTCCAGGGAAGCAAAGATACTGAAAAAGCGAAAAGGCGAGTATTCCAGGCCTAATTCAGCAAAATAGCCTAGTGATTCTGAGCGGTAGGAGCAATCTTTGTTAAACCAGTAAAGGAATTCTTTTCCGAGGACATCAAAACGAGCTTCGTATTCTTCGTATTTTTTATAGGAAATAAAAATAATGTGACGACCAAGAGAAATATTAACGGCCAAAGGTTGGAAAAAAGGGAGGGCTTGACGATAGTTAAAACCAATCTTTAAAGGCAGGAAAGAAACCTGGTTGCGAAGGAAGTGAGTTTCTGTTTGGTTGTTCTCAGTTTTAAGGAATTGCACCTGACCTTCGGCTTGCGAAGAAAAATGACTGCCTGAAAAGGCAAGGGAAAAGCCAGGCAGAATAGCTATTCTGAGTCCCATTTCTAAGGAAGGAGAATATTGGAGGGTAGGAAATTGCCCATTTAAGCTACCCTTTTTGCTGGCAGCCCAGTCCTGCCAAAGTTGATTGTAAGAGGTAAGCCATTGATCTAGATCATTAACCGGAAAGGAAGGAAAACAATAATTGACTTGAAAACTAATTTTTTCAGCAGGCAGGTAACTGAGGGATAAAGTTAAAAAGAAAATTATCCCTAAGGCTAGTGAACGAATGGTTTTGTTCTTCATTGGATTAATCATTCTCCCATAAAATTGATGAAATTACCATCTCTATTTTTTAGTCGGTGATTCGGCGGTAGTGGGAAGAATTATTACTACTTCAGTCCCCCGAAATTCTTCACTGTCAATTTTTAATTGACCGCCATGTTCTTCAATGATTTTTCGGGCAATAGGTAGCCCCAAACCTGTGCCTCCTTCTTTAGTCGAGAAATAGAGGTCAAAAATTTGCTTTAAAGTCTCGGGAGGGATACCTCGACCAGAGTCTTTAATTGAGATAACTATCTGTTTCTGACTTCTCCTGATTTTTATCCAGATATTACCTTGACCGGAGATAGCTTCAATAGCGTTGGTTAATAAGTTGCGCAAGGCTGTTCTAAGTTTAGCTGGGTCGGCTTCCAGAGTGAAGTTATCGCCAATAAAGTCCAAGTGGAAGGAAATTCTGCCTTCGAGAATGGATTGGTAAGGTTCAATCAAATTAGTGATAAATACCTTCAGGTCTATTGGTTCTTTTTGCAGGGAAGCTTCTCTGGCCAATTCTAGGAACTCCTGGGCGGTCCGCCGGAGATTATCCACTTCAGAAGTGATGTAAGCAATGGATTGTTGAAGTACTTCTTCAAAGTCATCCCTTTTATCTTGATAAACTCGAAGAATATGCTCGGCTGAAAGTTGAATTGGTGTTAAGGGGTTTTTAATTTCATGGGCTACTTTACGGGCCATTTCTGCCCAGGCAGCTTTTCGACTCATTTCAGCTAATTCTTGCTGGTGTTGTTTAAGACTTTTAACCATGAAATTGAAGCGGTCGATCAGAGTTTTCATTTCGTCTTGACGCGGGTAGTAAATAGAAACTTCGAGATTGCCCATGCTGATTTCTTTGGTGGCTTGAAGAAGAAGTTGGATGGGATGGATGATGCTCTGACCTAGAGCCCGAGCTAGAAAAGCCACAATAATGATGAAAAAGAAGGAAATAAGTAGGAAAAATTCAAATAATATCTGGGAGGTTTGGTTTAGCTCTTCTGTTTCTAAAGGAAAGGGTAGAGAAAGGAGGTAATAGCGTCCGCCGAAGGAATAAGCTGTGGTCAAAACCCGAAATGAATAGCGTCCGATTTTCTGTTTTTGGGTCACCAAGGGATAATGCTGATGACGAATCCGATAATAGACTTCACCGTCTAGCAACTCAGGAAGGAGCCCATAATCAAAAAAGTCGCGGCGACTGGAAGCAATTAACCGGCCCTCTTGATAGAGGTTGACATCAGAGGAAATAGCTGAGCTTATCCAAGAGACAAGGGTCTCAGGTAAAGAAGTTTTTTGGGTGGTTAAAGAGTCAGGTTGGAGTAAGAAGTAATCTTCCATTATTTTTTGAGCAAAGCGGGCTTGATTTTCAGTATTTTCTGTTATTTTCTGGGAAAAAACACGATGAAAAAAGTCTTTGGAAGTAAGAGTAAAAAGGACCATAGGAATAAGGGCAATAATTAAGAAGGAGAGATAAACCCGGGTAGAGAAGGAGGGGGCCAAGGAGAGGGAAGCAGGTCGTTGAACTAGGATAAGAAAACCAAAAAAGAAGAGAGCTAAGAAAATGTAAAGAATGAATGTTTTTAAGAAAGAAGTCACCAGAGAGAATAAATTTTGTTGGGGAAGAAAAAAGGCATAAGTAAATTCTGATGATGGAATTAGATAGCCCCAATATTTTTTCCCTTCAAAATAGAAAGATTCCCAATGAGGTGGGGAATCCAAGTATTTAGTCATTTGATTAGGAGAGAGAAAACAATTGAGCCGGTGAGGGTTAAAGAGAAGGTGGCCTTTATTGTCCAGGATGACAAAGAAAAAATTTGTTTCAATCAGAGAAGGCAGAGGATTGCTCCGGAGAAGTTCAAAATAAGGATTGGCTGAATAAAGAAAAGGTAGGTTCCGAGGATCAAGAGAGAGAAAAAGCTCAACTCGGCCCAGATGCTCTTCAGCTGAAAAAAAGTCGCGATAAGCGATTAAAAAAGGACGCCTTTCGTTAAAAAAATTCAGGTTGGTGGTCATAATTTGCCAGGCCGGGCTAACAGGTAGTCTCTCTTCTAGAAGGAAGGCTTCGGGAACATTGAGACTGAAGTAAGACACTGGTACTCCTTCGGCATCAATTATTTCCAATCGTGAATACCAATTAAAGCGGGCCAGGGGCGTTTTTTCCCAGAGATTCTGAGCCAGAAAGGAATTTCTCGGGGAGAGAAGGAAGGAGCGAATCCGCTCTTCCTCTTCATCAATGGTGGCTGTAGCTTCTTGGAGGAGAGTTTTTCCCCAAGCGCTCTGCTGGAGAACCAAATGGGAGAGAGAGGTTTCGATGACTCGACGGCTGCGTTGGTTAGTTGAGGTATAAAGATAAGTAAAGGTGACCAAAATTAGGGCCGAGAGGGTAGCTAAGGCTAAAATTCTGGTCTTTACTTCTTTTGGATGGATAAGTAAGGAGAAGGCTAAAATTGCTAGTAGGATCAGCTCAGTTAGAGCTGGCAGGAGGCCGTGCTGGGAGAAAGAATAGAAAAAATATCCTAGAATAATGGTTAGAAAAAGGAAGATTTTTATTTTTAAGCGAAAAGGTTGGGCCACCAAAACATAGTGGAGGATAATCATCAGCAAAGTGATGAGACTTAAGCCAACCAAAAAAATACTGAAATGAAAAATAATGAAGAGAGGGTCAAGACGGAAAGTCAGGAGATTGAGATTAATATGAGCCACCATTTTCTGGAGAAAAAAGGTGAAAAACCAGCTCCCGCTGGGAATTAAGCAGATTAATCCGAGTTGAAGTACTAACCAGGAGTGATGACCTTTAGGAGAGGAGAGGGTCTGAGGTTTAAGATGTAAATAGAAGATTAGAATAAGGAGAGTAATAGCTCCCCCAGCGAGTGAGGTTAGAAAGATGTCTAGAGGAGATTGGGTTAGCCCTCCCCAAGAAAGAAAGCCCCCCTTGGCGGGGGAGAAAAGGGAGAGATTCTGACATAAATAAGTTCTGGCCAGAAGAAGAGTCACGGCTCGTGAGCCCAAGATAAAACCTAGGCTGGCTCCTAAAGCCATGAGTTTTGAGGAGAGTGGAGATGGAGTAGATATCTCACGCGAGAAAGCTACCGCCAAGCAAATTAATCCCGGCAGAAATAAGAGGAGGGCGCTAGCAAAAAGGTGGCTTTTTGTCCGGGAATATTTGTTGGCTGGCGGAGGTGAGTTTAAGGTGACCGTGGCCAGAATTTTATTCTTCTCATTCCGTAAAGGAAAGAAAAGTGATTGAATATTCCCCTGGAGACGGGGTTGACCTAAGTATTCATCTTGATAACGGGAGAAAAAATTTTCAAAACCGCTGACATCTTCTCTAAAGTCCCAGTAATCGATTCTGACTTCACTAGTTGGCCGGGAAGAGAAGAACTGATAGTCATCGAGATAGGAAGATTTAAATTGAGGATGGAAGGACAAGAGGCGATAATAGATCAGCATCTGGGTTGAATCTAACAAGATCGGGTGGACGAGATAGACAGAAGATTTCTCTTTGACACAGACGCTAATATTTTCTTCGAGCTGTGGCAGTGAATCTTCGAGATTAATGACTTCGCCTCGCCAAAGGGTTAATTGACCTGAGCGATAAAGAGCCAGGCCTTCGTGATTTTTTAAATCAATGGCCCGCTCGAAATAGTGATAAATATCTTCGGGATTGGCTAGCTGGGAGAGGGAGGGGAGTTGTTCCTTTTGCTGTTTGAATCTCAATAAGATTTGAGCCATTTCGCCTTTGATTTGACGCGAATGTTGCCGCAAGTGTTTAACGAGAGAAGTGGAGGTGGGTTGGGATAGAGGCTGGAGCAAAGCGAATAGCATCAGGAGAAAGGCTATTCCTAAAAAGAAGAGGCCCAATTTCAGCCAGAGCGAGAGAGGAAATCTTTTATCTTTGGCCATCTTAGCGGCGGAGACCTTTTATTTCTATTATTTCCCAGAGATTTTTTTCAGGTGAGGGTTGATGGTTTTTTTCTGAGGAAGGATAAGCTTGTAGAAAAAAGTAAACATCTAGAACATATCTCTTGTTGGTTTTTTTGTCTTGGAAAGCCCAACGACTTTTAAGAATGGCGGTTGGGGAGGGCTCTAAAGAGTAGAGGTGAATGGAATAAAATTCCTGCGTTTTAAATCTCGCGAAAATATGCTTGAAAATGAGATAAGTTTGTTCTGCTGAGAAAGTATCAGAGAAACTAAGGGGTGGAGGGAAGGAAAGATTTAAATAACGTTTTTCAGGGAGAAGATTTTTTAAGAGGGAGACTTTGTTAAGCAAAAAGGCTCTTTCTATAGTGGCTAACGAGTCGGTGGCCAAAGCTTGGCCGGTCAGTCCCAGGAAAATTAAAGTTACTAGGAGAACCTTTTTCATTCATAAAGATATTATCATACCGCTGAAAATTCCTGCAAGAAATTCTCTCCATCTCCCCGCAGCTCAACCAAGCACCCTTGAGGAGCTGGATTATTTTTGATCACGGCTGGATATTTCCTGATTAACTATCTCTTTTAGTTCTTCTCGTATTTGGTCAATTTTTTTCAATTTGCTGGCTATTTTGTCGAATAAAGACCGCTGGCTTTTGATGCCCTCTTGAATAAGGAAAGCAGCGCTTTCCGAACGGCTCCGAAATAAGCCTGCCTCAACCAACATGTTAAGTTTTTGGTTACATTCGTCATTTACCCGAATAGTTAACACAGTATTTCTGGAGGCTAAGGCTTTATCGATAACCCGGCGAATGGAGTCAGCTGTTTTAGCGGCCAATTTTTCCACCTGATTCCCAATATCTTCCAAAGGGGAAGAGGATTCGCTGCCGGCAGTGGCAGAAGATTGGTTTTTGGGGTTGTCTTGATGAGTCATCTTAGTACTCCTTGTAATTTGTAATCCTGATTTACAATTACAATATAACGATAAGTTTTCTGGCTGTCAAGTCTGCTTTTCGGGTTTGCCTCCCTTTCTGGGAATCTAGTCCGGGTTAATAATGGAGTCGTGACTAATTAATTTTCCAAGTGAGCCAATAAGACTAAGTTCCCCCTTAAATTAGAAAGAGATAAAGAAGGAAATTGATAAGAAAAATTAAGAGTTAATTTTTCAGTATTTTTTAGGCTTCTTCTTTTTGTTCTTCCTTTTCTTTTTGTTCTTCTTGAGCCACTTCCTCTTCGAGTTTCTTGGTTCTGATAGCGTCTTTAATGCTACTAATGCCAGCAATTAAAGCAATAAGCCCTCCAAAAAAGAGAAGGGGAGGGATAGCCCCGAAAACTAACTCATAGAATTCTCGCCACCAAACGAAAATGACGAGATAAACTCCTCCAGCCATCGCAATTAAACCCCCGATAATCGCCAAGTATTTACCCATTTAAACCTCCCTCTTTTATTATGGCGTTTGATCCCATCATGAGTTGCCCTGCGATTATATCAAATTCATTTCCGCAGAACAATACTCTAGAAGAAGGGTTGAAGAAGTTTTCATAAGAAAAAAGGCTTAAGGGAGTGAATTTCAAGAAAAAGAGAAACTCGTTCAAGCAAGTGAGGGGAGGGTTTATAATATTTTCTAGATCTTACTTGGTTCTAAGGGAAAAGAATTATTGGCAGAAAGAAACAAGAGTCAGGGCTGGCTAACTCTGGAAATTTACTAATTTAACCGGTAGAATGGAAAGGATTCTATTTTGGAGATTATTGATGAGCCCTAGGGAAAGAGGCTGGTCAAGCTTGTTCTTCTTGTTTATCTTTAAGGATTTTTTTATTTCAATATAAAGACTGATGAAGTTTGCTGATTTGAAAATTATCTCCTGGAGAGAGGTTGTATGTTTTTGCCAGTAGCTGCAGAAACCAGGCGGAGAAGAAGACTTCTTTGGGGTTCTTCTCTAGACGGAGTTTTCTGGATGATAAAAAACTCTGGGACTAGCCGGAGAGTCTTTATTTGGCCTCTGATATCTTCAGCCAAAATGATCTGCCGATTTATTTAGGTCGACACTTATGGGTTTGAAATGCTTTATTTTTGATCTGGATGGCACGATTGTTGAAACAGATTATGATTGGGCCCGAATTAAGGAAGAGATAGGCACGGGAGGTCAGCCCATTTTGAGTTATCTCCAGCAACTGCCTCCTCCTGAGCGCCAAAAGAAGTACCAACTCCTTGAACACTATGAGAAAAAGGCCACAGAACGGGCCCGTTTAAGAAAGGGAGTCAAAGACTTTCTTAATTTTCTTCGCCAGAAAAAAGTTAAAATTGCTTTAGTAACTAATAATTCCAGGGGTAACACCGAAATTTTATTAAGGAGATTTGGGCTCAGTTTTGACCAGATAATTACCCGGGAGAGTGGGCTTTGGAAACCCTCAGGTCGTCCTATCCAATGGGTAATGAACTATTTTCAGTTTTGTCCAGAAGAATGTGCTGTAGTTGGGGACTCACTGTTTGATATTTTAGCCGCCAAGGAGGCTGGAGTGGAGAAGATTTTTATTTTAGCTGAAGAAGCAAGTTATTTTTCCACCTTTCCCGTCAAAGTCTTTGCTTCGCTGGCGGAGCTTCAGGAATTTGTCCGGAGAGAATATTTTCCGGATTAAAAACCACCAATTTTAAAAATGGGCAGACATTTTCCTAGAATTTAGGTGGATGGGGCTGAAGTTGACCCAGCAGATTTGCCCAAGATTAAAGCTTCGCCTCAGGCAGTATGGGCAGATTGGATTATCTTCCCTGACCTGAATTCTTGACCGAATTTAATTCCTAAACGAAGGCTCGAGCTGAAGAGATGAGGTCCGTGAGTGTTTTGAATTCAGGACTAAGGTCCTCTTGTGAGATTATTAATCTAGCCCAATTGAAGTGTTGGTTAAACTCAAAGTCCAAACCAGGGCAAATTGACTTGTCCGGGTGATTCTGTTATAAAATTAATACTCGGGCCTATAGCTCAGCGGTAGAGCCACCGGCTCATAACCGGCAGGTCCCAGGTTCGAATCCTGGTAGGCCCATTTTAAGAATGAGGCAAGAATGTGGGTATCGAGTTCGAGAATTTAATTCGTCTACAGCAGATTGATAATGAACTGAGAGAACTATCTTCTTTTTTAGAAAGTTTACCTGCTCGCGAAAAGGATATAGATAAAAAGATAGAAACTGCCTCTGCCGAGGTAGAAAAAGCTCGAGAGAAGCTTTCACTCAACCAAAAAAAGCGGCGGGAGCTAGAAGGGGAAGCCCAAGATCTAAGAGAGAAAATAAAAAAATATAAACATCAACTTAATGAAGTAAAAACAAATCTAGAATATCGGTCCCTGCTTAAAGAGATCGAAGAAACTCAGCAGCGAATAGATAAAATCGAAGAAGAAATCATCGCCAAATTATTAGAAGCTGATGAAATTGAAGAAGAAATAAAAAAGGTTTCCAGTGAGGTTGCCCAAGTCAAAGAATTAGCTGAGAAAGAGAAAGAAGCTTTACACCGCCAACAGCAATTAGCTGAAGATAAAAAGAAACAGCTTCTGGAAGAAAAAAGTCAGTTAACTCCTCAAATTCCTCCTGATCAGCTGGAGTTGTATCATAAAATTGCTGCTAAACGTCAGGGTATAGCCCTTTCCCCAGTCCATGACGAATTTTGCTCCCTTTGTCACATGAGAATTAGGCCTCAGGTAATTAACGAACTCAAAGCAGGCCAAACAATTATTCTCTGTGAAAATTGTGGACGCATTCTTTATTGGGAAGAATTAAGTGAGGAGGAAACTGAATCTTCCAAGCAAGCAGTTAAATCTTAGCCAGCCGAGTTAGTTTTAATTTTCTGGATAACTAGCTTTAATCTTCTTGATAAAGAGAATCAATTATATCTTTGTATTTTTCTTCGATTATTTTTCTTCTGACCTTAAGAGTAGGGGTAATTTCTCCCTTGGCCAGTTCAAATTCTCTTTCTAGAAGAGCTATTTTTTTGATTTTTTCATAGGAAGCTAGGTTGGGAGTGGAGCGGTCGATTTCCGCTAGGATAAAACGCTTTATTTCTTCATTGTTAACTAGGTCTTTTCGCGATTGAAAAGGAATATTGTTGAAACGAGCGTACTCTTCTAATTTCTCAAATTCAGGCACTACCAAAGCCGAGACAAATTTCCTTTTATCACCAATAACTACCACATTGGAAATATAAGGGTTGGTTTTGATCATGTTTTCAATCGGTTGAGGAGCTACATTTTTGCCTCCGGCAGTGACGATGAGGTCCTTTTTTCTATCAGTTATAACCAAATAACCTTCTTCATCCAGAAAGCCGATATCCCCGGTGTGAAACCAGCCACCGGCAAAGGCTTCCTGGGTTTCGGCTTCCATTTTGTAATAGCCCTTCATGACATTGGGGCCGCGAACAAGAATTTCGCCATCTTCAGCAATCTTAACTTCAACTCCAGGGATAGGTTTACCAACTGTGCCAGATTTGATAGCGTCGAAAGTATTAACGGCGACGACGGGCGAGGTTTCCGTCAGCCCATACCCCTCGAGAATGACCAGTCCAATGGCGTAGAAAAATTCAGCGATATCAGGTGAGAGAGGAGCTCCTCCAGAAACGAAGAAACGGACCCGTCCTCCAGTCCGCTCCAGAATTTTAGAAAAAACGAGCTTATGGGCCAGATTATACTTGAACTGCAGACTTCGGGGCAGAGGTTTTTTAGCCAGTCGATAAGGGGAAGCTTTACGACCAATCTTCACGGCCCAGAAGAAAATTTTTCTTTTGAGAGGCGAACTTTCCAGGACATTATCCATCACCCGGGCGTAAATTTTTTCAAATACGCGAGGCACACTGACCATAATGTGAGGTCGAATTTCCAGAAGATTCTCAGCCACAGTCTCTACACTTTCGGCAAAAGCAATGGAGGCTCCCTTGTAAAGATAACAGAAGACCACCATTCTCTCCAAAACATGAGACAGGGGCAAGAAAGAAAGCACCGTATCTTTTTCTGAGATCTGGAAAAGGGGAGCGCAGGTGGTCACATTACTGACAAAATTCTGGTGAGTCAGCATGACTCCCTTGGGCACGCCGGTTGTGCCTGAGGTGTAAATAATCGAAGCGATATCATCAGGCTTAATAGAGAGAGCCATCTCCTTGAAGAGATGAGGATTTTTCTCATCAATTTTTTTGCCCAATTCGAGCACTTGCTGAAAAGTCAGAATATTCGAACCTCTCTTATCAAAGAAAACAATATAGGTGGAAATCTTCTTGAGCTTGTCTTTAATAGCTACAATTTTTTCCCATAATTCAGGTGAAGAACAGACTAATAGTTTAGCGTCTGAATTATCCACAATATAGAGAGTTTGTTCTGGAGTTAGGGAAGTATAGATGGGGACGGTAATCCCGCCTTGACACATGGTCGCCAAATCGACCATGACCCATTTTGGTCCATTTTCAGCCAGCAAGATTAATTTGTCCTCGCGATTAAGTCCTAACTCCCGGAGACCTAAAGAAAAATACCGGATTGTGTCGAAGGTTTCTTGGGTGGAAATGGGGTGATATTTGCCTTGGCTTTTGTAAAGAAAAAGATCTTCTTTGGGAAAAGAGTGAGCGGTGTTTAAAAGAATCTGGGGAAGTGTTTCAACCATATAACCCTCCGTCATAAGGTTTGACTCATTTTATTGATAATCAAAGGAGAAAGTCAAGAATCTTCTGCTTCATTGTCGGCATCCTTATTTCCGTGAGAGAGGGGATCAGATCTTTAACTGTCATTTATTTTCAGTCAACTTATCTAGAAATTTGGCAGTATTCATTGGGAGGCACATCAGAACATCATATTATTTTTATCTAAAAAAGAGACAAGAATTTTTATTAATTTTCCGATAAAATAGGCTTCATTTTTCTTCCTGCAGGATATTGGGGTCAACTTGACCCCAATTCAGCTGCAGAAATTATCAATCTTCTTTAACTTTAGCTAAGGAAACAACACGGTCTCCGTTTTCTAGCTGGATGATTCGGACCCCCATGGTCGCCCGACTCAGAGGACGGAGGTTAACTGTTTTAATGCGAATCACCTTGCCTTGTTCCGTGACTAATATTACATCTTCTCCATCTACACCTACTACCCCCACGGCCGGACCATTTTTCTTGGATATTTTCAGATTAATCACACCTTTGCCCCCCCGGCGATGGCAGGGATAATTCTCAATAGGCGTTTTTTTGCCGTAGCCTTTTTCAGCAATGGTGAAAATATACTTTTCCTCTTCACCAACAATAACCAGGCCAATTATTTGGTCATTTTTAGCCAAAGTGATAGCCTTGACCCCCGCCGCGTTCCGACCCATGGGTCGAACCTCCTTTTCGTGGAAACGGATAGCTTTGCCTTGACGGGTAGCGATAAGGATGTCTTTCTGGCCATCAGTAAGTTTGGCGGCTAGAACTTCACTCCCTCGGGGAAGATTAATGGCAATGATGCCACCTCGGCGGATATGTCGAAAATCGTAAAGACAGGTCTTCTTAATTAAGCCGGTTGAAGTGAGCATAACGACATATTTATCTCGCGAAAATTCCTTAACCCCTATCACTGAGCTGACTTTTTCATCTTGTTCCAGAGGAACCAGGTTTTTAATAGATTTGCCCCGGCCGGAGACACCCACATCGGGAATATCCAAAGCTTTTAACCAATATAATTTTCCTTTGTTGGTAATAATAAGCAGATAGCTATGAGTAGAGCAGATGAAGACATTTTCTACTACATCTTCGGGTTTCATACTGATTCCCCGCCGTCCTTTACCACCTCTTAATTGGAACTGATAATAGCTTAGGGAAGTTCTCTTCATGTAGCCAGAAGCCGTATAAGTAACTACAACTTCTTCCTCTTTAATTAAATCTTCGGGTTTCAGTTCCGTGATTTCTTCAGTAATAATTTCTGTTCTTCTTTCATCGGCATATTCTTCTTTGATTTTCTCTAATTCCTCAATTATGATGTCGAGAATCATTTTTTCACTGCCGAGAATCTTTTTCAGATGGGCAATTAATTTCTTCAGTTCAGCATATTCTTCTTTGATTTTATTTCTTTCCAGTCGGGTTAATCGTTGAAGTTGCATTTCTAATATGGCCTGAGCTTGAGTGTGAGTCAGGTGGAAGCGGGTAATCAAGCCGTTGCGGGCTTGTTCGACAGTCCGGGAAGAGCGGATAAGAGCAATTATTTCGTCTAAGTGGTCTAAGGCAATAATTAATCCTTCGAGAATGTGAGCTCTCAACTCGGCTTTTTTCAAGTCATAGCGTGTTCTCCGCCGGATAACGTCTTGACGATGGGAAATAAAATAACGGAGCATGTCGATAAGGCTCATCACTTTGGGTTGGCGGTCAACAATAGCCAGGAGGATAATACCAAAGGATGTCTGAAGAGCCGTGTATTTATATAAGTTATTCAGAATAATTTCTGGCAATTCTCCTTTTTTTACTTCAATCACCACCCGCATCCCTTCGCGATCTGACTCATCTCTGATATCAGCAATGCCTTCAATCCGCTTTTGGTTGACCAATTCGGCGATATTTTCTAGCAGCCTGGCCTTATTTACTTGATAAGGAATTTCTGTGATCACCACTCGGTCACGGTCATTTCCACGGCCTCTTTCAATCGTGGCCCGGGCCCGGAGAATTATCGTACCTTTACCCGTTTGGTAAGCCTGTCGGAGACCATCAAGGCCAAAAATATAACCACCAGTGGGGAAATCTGGACCGGGAATAAATTCCATGATTTCTTTCAGGGTGGCTTCCGGGTGTCTAATGAGATGGATGACCGCATCAATAACTTCTCCCAGATTATGAGGAGGGATGTTGGTGGCCATCCCTACAGCTATACCCGAAGCCCCATTGATGAGAAGATTGGGTATTTTGGCCGGCAGAACTTCAGGAACGGTCAAGCTACCGTCGTAATTAGGGACAAAATTAACGGTGTCCTTTTCAATATCGGCTAACAGTTCATGAGCTATTTTGCTCATGCGGACTTCGGTATAGCGCATAGCCGCTGGGGGATCGCCATCTACGGACCCAAAGTTTCCCTGTCCATCAACTAGAGGGTAGCGCATACTGAAGTCCTGGGCCATCCGGACCAGAGCATCATAGACAGCGGCTTCTCCGTGAGGATGATATTTACCGATGACATCACCCACAATCCGGGCGGATTTCTTGTAGGGTTTATTCCAGGCGTTGCCAGCTTCATACATGGCATAGAGCGTTCGGCGATGGACTGGCTTTAAACCGTCTTTAATGTCAGGAATAGCCCGGCCGATGATGACGCTCATCGCGTAATCAAGATAGGACCGCTTCATTTCTTCTTCTAAGCTGACCTCAATTGTCCGTGTAGTTGGCTCCATCATTTTCTCCTTTATTGATTAAGCTGGATTTTGGGGCAGGTGAGATTATATATCCAAATTTTGAGCCTCCAGAGCATTTTGTTCGATAAAAGCTCGGCGCGATTCTACCTCTCCGCCCATTAAAATGGTGAAAACTTTATCAGCTTCCACCGCGTCTTGAATGGAGACTCGGCGGAGATAACGAGTTTCAGGATTCATGGTTGTTTCCCAGAGTTGTTGAGGAGTCATTTCTCCCAAACCTTTGTAGCGCTGGATGGTGAGGCCCTTTTTGGCTCTTTCGAAGAGGAATTCCAGAAGTTTAGCTTCATTTTCTAGACGGGTAATCTCGCCGTTACTGATGACCTGGAAGGGAGGGCGTTTGTCCTGAAGGTCACGGTGAAGCTTGAGAAGATTCTTATATTCGACAGAGGTAAGCAAATCCTGATTGATCCGAGTGATGACTTTTATTCCGTTAACCTGGAAGGTAATCGATAATTCAAAGAGATCATATTCTTCATCTTTACTCAGCACGGAAATAATTCCTTTTTCATTGAGGAGTTCTTGAAGGCGCTGGACTTTTCTTTTATTTTTGAGACTTTCTATTCCCTGAAAACCATTTTCCAGAAGAAGGTTAATTAGAAAATAGGGATAGTTTTTTTGTTCCAGAAAACGGATGTAATTCTTTTTGGCCAAGATGCGGCGGATATATTTGCGTAAGGCTTCCCCTTTGAGTGGCTCTTGGCGGCGATGGCAACGTAACTGAAATTCTTCGGAAATCCGTCGAAGCATGTATTCTTCAAATTCTTTTTCGTCTCTTAAATATTGAAAAGATTTTCCTCGAGAGACTTTATAAAGAGGCGGTTGGGCAATAAAGATAAACCCTTTTTCTATCAGTTGGGGCATTTGGCGGTAAAAGAAAGTCAGAAGGAGGGTCCGAATATGGGAGCCGTCGACGTCGGCGTCGGTCATGATAATGATTTTATGATAGCGCAATTTTTCCAGATTAAAATCAGCTTGAGCCACCCCTGCCCCTAAGGCAGATATAATCAGCCCTATTTCTTGGCTCTTCAGGATTTTGTCAAAACGGGCCTTTTCCACATTAAGAATCTTTCCTTTGAGGGGCAAAATTGCTTGGAAACGGCGGTCACGGCCTTGTTTGGCTGAGCCGCCAGCGGAATCACCTTCGACTAGAAAAATTTCACTTCGGGCCGGGTCTCTTTCCTGACAGTCAGCCAGTTTACCTGGCAGAGAGGTTGATTCTAAAAGACCTTTCCGGCGGGCCAACTCTCTAGCTTTGCGAGCTGCTTCCCGAGCTCGCGCTGCGTCGAGTATTTTTGAAACAATTTTGCGAGCAATAGTGGGATTTTCTTCAAAATAAGTAGACAGTTGTTCATTAACAATTGATTCCACTAGTCCTTTAACATCGGAATTGCCCAGTTTGGTTTTTGTCTGGCCTTCAAATTGGGGGTTTTTGATTTTTAAGCTCAGGACGGCACAGAGACCTTCCCGACAATCATCACCGGTGACATTCTGTTTGAGGTCTTTAACCAGGTTATTGGCGTTGGCGTAATTGTTAATTGAGCGGGTCAGAGCAGCTTTAAAACCACTTAAATGGGTTCCTCCTTCGATAGTATTTATGTTATTGACAAAGGTAAAAATAGTTTCTGAGTAACCAGTATTATACTGGAGAGCCAATTCGATAATAGTCTCATCCCGCTGACATTCAAAATAAATTGGTTTAGGATTGATGACATTTTTATTCTGATTGAGATATTGCACGAATTCTTTAATGCCACCCTTATAATGGAATTCGTTTTTCTTGCCAGTTCGTTCATCTTCGAGGGTGATTTTCAGTCCTTTATTAAGAAATGAGAGTTCGCGAAGACGTTGGCTGAGGATTTCGAAGTTAAATTCCACTTCTTCGAAGATTTCAGGGTCAGGACGGAAAGTTATTTTGGTGCCCGTCTTTTTGGTTTTGCCGACTTTTTTAAAAGGAGTAACTGGTTGGCCGCGTTCGTAACTCTGGGTGAAGATGCCACCATCTCGCTTGATTTCCAGATCGAGTCGCTCTGAGAGGGCGTTGACCACCGAAACGCCAACCCCATGCAGGCCGCCGGAAATTTGGTAAGTTTTATTGTCAAACTTTCCTCCGGCGTGAAGGGTAGTCATCACTATTTCTGCGGCGGGCTTTTTTTCTTTTTTATGGATATCTACCGGAATTCCCCGGCCATTATCAATCACGGTCACACTGTTATCGACATGAATAATGACGTCAATTCGGTCGCAAAAACCAGCTAGAGCTTCATCGATACTATTATCGACCACTTCATAAACAAGATGGTGGAGGCCTTCAGGACCGGTGCTGCCGATATACATGGCCGGTCGCTTACGAACGGCTTCCAGACCTTTTAAAACTTTGATACTTTCAGCGGTATAGGTTGGGTCGTTTTTGTTGTTTTTAGGGTGATGCTTTTTACTCATTTTTACTCTCAAAAAAGGGGATTTTTTGGGAAGTGGCAGAAGTTGTGAAAAGACCTTTAAAAAGCACGTCTTATTATATCCTAGAAAAATAAAAAAGTAAAGCTTTTTTTCTTTATTTTTCAATAAAATACGATTTTTATTAGCGTCTTAAATATCAAGTTAATTTAGAGAAAAAAATGAGCTAGAAATAAAAATATTTGGTCGCAGATTGATAGAAATTTTGAATATAATAAATATATTATAAACCTCTTAAACAAATCTTTTTATATATCGAGAGATCGGCTTCTTGTTTGGTTTAAAAAAATACATTTATAAAAATATATGTCGCCTCAAATTTTTTTGGAATAAAATTTTTATCTCTAACCTTCTTTCCTTGAAAGAGAATATAGAATTATTAGGAAGAGACATTTGAGTTATAGCTGAAAAATTTACCAGGGGAGCCTCAGACATCTCTTTTGAAAAGACGACCGAGTTAGTTTATAATTCTCATCGCCTGTGATAGGGAGAGAAAAGAAATGCCGGCCAATTTGCCTCCTCAATATTTTGAAACCGAAAAGAAGTTAAAAACAGCTAAAACTCCTCAGGAAAAAATTGCTATTTTAGAAGAATTATTGGCCATAGTGCCCAAGCATAAAGGGACGGAAAAATTACAAGCTCAGCTCAAGAGTAAAATTGCCAAACTTAGATCGCAAGCTCAGAAAAAACCTGTTGTGGCTAAACGAGGGCCAATTTTTTTGGTGGATAAAGCTGGGGCTGGCCAGGTGGTCTTAGTTGGTGGGCCCAACACAGGCAAATCAAGTTTGTTGGCCGCCTTGACCAACGCCAAGCCCGAAATTGCTGATTACCCTTTTACCACTCGATTACCCCAACCGGGTATGATGCCTTATGAAAACATTCAAATTCAGCTAGTTGACCTTCCCCCGGTGACTGAAGAATATTTCGAATTCTGGCAAGCTGAGCTAATAAAAAATGCCGATGGCATTCTTTTACTTCTTGATCCTACCGGCGAAGATCCGGTGGGAGATTATTTGGTTATTTTAGCTAAATTAGAAGAGAGGAAGATTGAGCTGGTTAATGAAGAAGTGGCAATTCCTCCCGACAAATTTCTTTTTCAGAAAAAAACATTGGTCGTCATCAACAAAAAAGATTTAACTCATGAGGAAAGCAAATTACGGGAATTACAGGATGCCTTGAAACCGAACTTCAACCCTTTGCTTGTTTCCGTAGTTCAGAAAGAAGGTTTGGAGAGACTTAAAGAGAGAATATTCAACTTTTTGAGAATTTTACGGGTTTATAGCAAAATTCCGGGCAAGAAACCTGATCTGGATGAACCCTTTATTTTCCGTCAAGGAAGCACTGTGATGGATATGGCCCGAATGATTCATAAGGATTTTGCTGAAAAATTGCGCTACGCTCGCTTATGGAAAAAGAATGACCTTCATCTTCAGGGGGTGCGAGTCAATCGGGAATATCTCCTCCAGGATGAAGATATCATTGAGCTTCACCTCTGAAAGATTAAATCACGAGGTCTTTAGCGATTTTAAACTTCTCTCTGGTAGTTTTGTTCCCTCCCTAAGTATCTCTTTCCTTTCAGTCAAGAGACACGCCTCATTGGATGAGGCGTGGTGAGGAATGGGTTGGAAGAGGAATTAATAAAAAATATAAGTAAAGGAATAGTTTTCTAAATTATTAAGGGCGGATAAAGATTGGCTGGGGGTGGTTGGTTTAAATTCAACATAGCCATATTTCCCAAAATCAACCGAAATAGAATAGCACTCCTCTTTCTGGATAATATCGTGAACGATTTTTTGGGCAATGGCTTTGAGTTGAGTTTGGGTTAAACCCGTGGGTACTTCAACTTCTAGATAAATATTATGAATCCCCTCATGGTCAATATTGTTGCGGTGAGTAATATAGAAAGGAATGGAAGAGGCCATTGAAAGTAAAGAAAAAAGATTCCGACGGAGTTTTTGGTCAGTAGCTTTCTTCTTTGAAGATAAAGGAGAAAGACTTAAAAAAATGAAAAAAGAAAAAGAAAGAATGAAAATCCAGAATAATGGTCTGGAGATAGAGAGGCTAGAACTGGGTGCGCCCCCCTCTTGCTTCTTGGACATGGACACCACCTTTTATCCCTCACTTTCTTATTTAAGCATACCTTTTAGAAAATCAATATTTGGGAAACATTTGTCATATTTTGTCGCATTTTGTCGCATTTTGTCGCTTTTGTCAGCTGAGTTAATGGGTGGATAGCTTATTAATTTTCTTTAAAAATATAGATATTTTGGAAGATATGGCCAAGGCCGAGCTTTTGGGAGGGAAATTGACCAAAGGCCTTCTGGCTGAAAATGGGACTTTTTAAAGATGCTCTAATTTCCGACGCGGCTATTGAGCTGGCTCTTTAAAAATTGTCCTTTTCTGTCTATAATATCAAGCACTAGGCGGGGCGTAGCGCAGTCTGGTTAGCGCACAGCGTTCGGGACGCTGGGGTCATGGGTTCGAATCCCATCGCCCCGATTTTTATTTTGCTCAGAAATTATGGCGAAAAGTCAGGGCTTGGCTCAATCCTCAAGAAGAAAGTCTTAATGGTTCTGGATTGATGGAGGTCCAGAAATAGAGAAAAGCTAGATTTTTCCAAAAAAGATTTAGAATGGCAGGCGGCAGCTATAGCCAGATATTAATTTCAGGCTAAGGGGGTCGGCTTTCCTCCTTTCACCTTGGACTTTGAGGAAGGCCTGAGAAAGGAAAAATTCTTTGGTTGGCTGGTTCAAAATTTCCCCTTTTTGCTGTCTTCTTTGAGACTCTCCTGGGCTATTACAAAAGGCTGGCTAGGGAAAAGAGTTTTTTAACTAGACTGACTAACAAATGGAAGAAAATTTTATTTTTCAAACGTAAAAGCCAGCCCCCAATTCAACCACCCCAAGGTAGCTATTATTATGAGGGGTTCTATATTACCAAAGTTAAGCTGCTCAGTCTTGGCCTTCCTAACTTGCCCTCTACCCAGTTCAACTTCAAAGGTGAGGGGGTGGCCAGGACAATAGATGTTTCAGCCTGAATAATTCATAAAAAAAGCTGTTTTTCCCTTCATAACATATTTATATATAATATGTTAGAAAAAGAAGAGAGAAAAAAACAACCAGAAAAGATTGGACCAATCATCCGCTAAGATTTTTGGCTGTTCTTGGATCAATATTTTTTAATTTGTGAATAGACCAGGTTAGAAATTCATTCCTCCAAAAAAATAAAATTATCTGGTAAGTTGTAGATTTATTATTCCGAGGTTAACTCGATTAATTCATATTCCCGGGAGCCTAGGCCAATTTGTTGAGCGTGCTCCAATTGAATTTCCCAGTTGATGCCAGTTAATTTTCGCAATAAATCTTCTCCGGCTTGCTGGTTAACCAGGTCGACTGAAGCTTGGTCAATAGCCACGGGATCTTGACTGCTCAAAATTCCAATATCATCCACAATGAAGTGCCTTTCTTTAGACATACAATCGCAATCTTTAGTGATTTTAACCAAATAATTCAAGTAAACAGCCTGAAGAGGTAGCCCTTGGTGGACAGCCCAAGCATATTCAGCCATTTTTTTCTGAATAAGTTCAGAACTTTCACTCCAACGAAGTTTAATAGCTCCGACTGGGCAGACAGCCAGGCACTCCCCACAACCGATACATTTGTCATCGTCTATTCGGACATGGCCTTCTTCGGGAATAATAGCTGCGGTAGGACAGAAAGCCCGGCAGAGGAGGCAATACCGGCAAGACTTTGTTTTTACCCAGGGATGAACGTCAGAATGTTGTTCCAGTTTGCCGACTCGAGCGGCGCAGCCCATGCCTAAATTTTTAATGGCGCCCCCAAAGCCGGTCAAAATGTGGCCAGTGAAATGGCTGAGACAGAAGAGATAGTCGATGGTAGCTAGCAAGCTCGCGATTTTTGCTTTTTGAATATGAGGGAGATGTACTTCGATTTCATATTTATCCCGGCCAACGAGACCGTCGGCAATAATGACAGGGATGCCAGTGTTTTCTTGGCTAAAACCATGTTGAGCGGCCAATTGAAGGTGCTCAGCTGCATTGGAGCGGAGTCCTGTGTAAAGGGTATTGGTGTCAGTCCAGAAAAGACGCTTGGTTCGAGTGGCCAGAAAATTAATAAGAGTTTTTAGCCAACTTGGCGTAATAAAGCCGTAATTATTCTTCTCGCCAAAATGAATTTTTAGAGCCACGAAAGAGGAAGAATCAAGCGCGGATAAATCCACCAGAGGTTCAGTGACTTGCCATGTTTTCTGGGCTAAGATGTCGTCGTTCTCCCGATGATTAGCCCGGAGAAAATAAACCCTACTTTTCATCCTGGCCTAGGCCGAAAATATTCAGTGAATTTTTTCTGAGAGTATTTGCTCAGCCCGTTCGATGGCTCGACCTTTTTCTAATTTATAGCCTAAAGCAAGCAATGTCTTTTCAATGGCTTCGAGAGCAAAGATGACTTGGGAAGAAGAAAGGTTGCCCATATGTCCCAGACGGAAGACTTGTCCCTGTAATTCTCCCAGACCACCAGCTACAATAACTCCATTTTCAGCCAGAAGCTGACGGAATTCTTTGTCTTTGATCTCCGGAGGATAGAGGATAACCGAGAGCGTATCGGCTAGGAAGGCTTCTTGAGTAAAAAGCGATAAGCCCATCGTGGTTAGAGCAGCTCGAATGGCTCGGGCGGTTTGGGCGTGACGGCGGAAGCGTTCGGGCAATCCTTCTTCTATCACTAGACGAAGTCCCTCATTAAAAGCCCTGATTTCATTCACACAGGGGGTTGAAAAATATTTAGAGGGGTCTTTCATGACGGGCAACCAGCGCAGAATATCTGAATAGTAAGCAGGGATTTTAGCCATATTTTTTCTTTTGACCATGGCCCGGGGTGAAAAAACTAAGATGGCCAATCCAGGAGGAACCCCAAAACATTTTTGGGCAGCAGTCAATACCACATCAATTCCCCAATCATCCAACCTTTCTTCAATGCCTCCAGTGGCGCAGACTCCATCAAGGATAAAGAGGGTGCCGTATTCTTTACAGATTTCAACATAACTTCGAATAGGAGCACAGGCACCGGTGGCTGTATCCACATGAGTTGAGACAACCACAGCGTAATTGTTTTCAGCCAGCTTATTTTCCATTTCTTCAGGGGTCACGGCCCGACCCAGGGGACTTTGAATTATATCTCCTTGGAGATCAAAACTGGCTAGAATCTCCTTCATCCTTTGGCCGAAATATCCTTGCGAGAGAACCAGGACGCGATCTTCGGGGGAGACTGTATTCAGGAGGGCAATTTCCATCGCTAATGTTCCAGCGCCCGCGATGATAAAGGGTTGTCCTTCAGCAGTAAAAACGACTTTTTTCAAATTGGCCAGAGCTTCTTTGAATTCGGCCACAAAATCTGGACTCACGTGAGAGATGGTAGGTAAGGAAAGAGAATGAATTATACGGGGATGGACAGGCGTGGGTCCAGGAATTAAAAGTAATTTTTCTTGTGACATGAGTTTTTCTCCACTATGAATTAAGAATATATTGTGGGCCATCCTTTTCTATAAATCAAGGCTTTTTCTCACAGCCAGGATGATTTATGAATAATCCGTTAGTCCAGAGTGTCTGGAATAATTGAAAGACAAATATCTAGAAATTATAAAATTTGTCAACATTAATTATTCAAATGTTACTCTGACCTTGACTATAATTATGCGTTTACTCCTCGATGACCCCAATTGGATTTTTGCTCACCTCGAGTGATTTGCGAAAGATAAAAACCTGGTCCTGTAACCCTGTTTCACTAGGGGAAGGTAGATGTTCCTCTCTTGTTAAAATAATACAATTGATTCCGAGTCGGGTTCTTGGGGACAATTATTAGGTGGACAATCTCAAAATCGGAGTCAAGTGAAGTTTCTTTTGGGCTTAAATCGCTTAGATTACTCTTTTCTTTTTTCTTGCCCTTCTTCTCATCAAAATTATTATTCTTTATCGGCTAATTTTGAATTGAGTTTTGGGAATGTTCTCTTTCAGTAATTATCCAGAAAAGAACGAAGCTTCTTACTTCGACTGGGATGCTTAAGTTTCCGGAGAGCTTTAGCTTCAATCTGGCGGATTCTTTCTCGAGTGACTTTAAATTGCTGCCCCACTTCTTCCAGAGTATGCTCGTTACCATCTCCCAAACCAAAGCGCATTTTCAGGACTTTGGCTTCTCTTTCGGTGAGGGTTTTGAGGGCCTCTTCAATTTGTTCCCGGAGATTACTGTGGATGACAGCATCAGGAGGAGAAGGAATACCTTTATCTTCAATAAAGTCACCCAAATGGCTATCTTCTTCTTCGCCAATAGGTGTTTCCAGAGAGATAGGTTCTTGAGCTATTTTGATTATCTTCCTGACTTTATTGACGGGCATATCCATTTTTTTGGCGATTTCTTCACAGGTGGGTTCGCGGCCGATTTCTTGCACTAGAGCTCGCGAAACTCGGACTAGCTTGTTGATTGTTTCGATCATATGGACTGGGATCCGAATAGTTCGGGCCTGGTCGGCAATAGCTCGGGTGATGGCCTGACGGATCCACCAAGTAGCATAAGTAGAAAATTTGTAGCCCCGGCGATATTCAAATTTTTCAACTGCCTTCATCAAGCCCATATTGCCTTCTTGGATCAAATCCAAAAATTGGAGACCTCGATTGCTATATTTTTTGGCGATTGATACGACTAAACGTAAATTAGCGGCCACCAATTCTTTTTTGGCTTGGTCACTTATTTTTTTGCCGGTGGTTATGGACCGAATAATGCGCCGCAATCCATGAGAGTCAAGACCAATTTCTTCTTGAAAAGACTTTAACAGCTTATTGATTTCCTTGATATTAGCTTCGATGGCTTTTTTCTCTTTGGCATTTTTAGTTGAGGTCAGAGAGGCAGTTAATTCATCTCGGCTTTCTTCCAATTCATTAATCGCCCGGAGTTTTTCCCGCAGATTCTCAATGATTCTTTCCTGCTGAGTGGGTTTAATGTTCATGTTCCGGATAATTCTTGACATCTTGACGATGAGTCTTCCCCGGGCAATGGTATTTTTTTTCTTGCGAGGGATTTTTTCTAGTTGTTGCCCCAATTGCTTTATTTCAGCTATTTTAGCTAGAATTTTGTTTCTGTTTTCCTCTAGCTTGCCTTCGGATAAATCTTCCTCGGTGAATTCAAACATATCCTGGAGGATAAGGGGGTTATCCTTGATTTTCTCTTCTAACGCTAAGATTTCATTGAGGATAATTCGGGTTTTAGATAAAGCTTTTATTACCTGTTTTTCCCCCCGCTCAATTTCTTTAGCAATGGCGATTTCTCCCTCCCGAGTCAGCAGGGAGATATTGCCCATTTCTCGCAAATAAAGTTTTACCGGGTCAGTCGTCCTTTCTAGACCTTCTAGTGAGACTTCATCTGCTTTGCGGCGTTTGGGGATAACGGCCCGGTGTTTATCCAGGATTTTTATCCCGTAATCATCCATGGAACTGAGGAAATCATCGAAATCTTCTTCTGAATCAAATTCATCCTGGAGGGAGTCCAATTCGTCGATTAGGAGATATCCCCGGCGTCGTCCTTTGGAGATAAGTTCAGCTATATCATCAATTTCGTTCTCATGAATTTTTTCATCGTCAGACACTTTGGCACCTCGTTCCAAATGTTTATTTTAATTATAGCATTGATTCCTGATTCAACAGCTCTGATTGCAGCTTTTTTTTCTCCTGGAGTTCAGCCAGGAGGGGTGTAATCGCTTCTTTTTGCCCAGTTTTTTCTAGCTTTACGATTTGAGTTTTAAGCTCTTTTATTTGTTTTTCCAGAGAGTGCTTCCGGAGACAAAGTAGACAATCCAGAGCTTCTTGCCTGTCTCCCGGGGGCGAGGTTTCTTGAAGAATGGCGGAGAGGGCCGAGAATATCTCGGGAGGAAGAGAGGACTTGATTTCGTGATAAACGGGTGCTTTTCGCTGATCTAGTTTTTCTAGGATAAATTTTATTACTGGTTGACTTTTTAAGCCGGTGAAATCATCTAAGCTGATTTGCTCTAGAATTTCCGGTGCTACTTCGGGATTAGTAAAGATTATTTGCAGGAGACGCTTTTCGGCTGTCAGAAAGAGCTGTTGACTACTTCGGGGACTTGGGGCTGTCTCTTTTTTAAACAGGGACCGGAATAATGTTTCTTCCAGATTGAGAAGTTCACTGGCTTTTTTGATATATTCACTTTGGATGAGAGGGTCCGGAATACGGGCAATTTCAGCCGCGATTTCCCGAGCTAGAGAAGCTTTTTCTTCAGGTAGATTTAAGTTGCGTCCTTGAGCTCGATATTTCACTAGAAATTTAAAACCAAATTCCTTTTGTTCGTAAAGCCGCCGAAATTGTTGGTGACCGTAGCGTTGTAGATAAGTGTCAGGGTCCGTGTCTTCTGGAAGAAGGATCACGGCCACTCTTAACCCTTGGGATAATCCTAGGGAAACGGCTCGGAGGGCGGCTTTCTGACCAGCAGCATCTCCGTCGTAACAGACGGTTAATTGAGGAGCAAAACGATGAGCTAGGCTGGTTTGAGCCGGTGTCAGGCTAGTTCCAAGAGAAGCTACCACATTTTTGAATCCAGCTTGATAAAGAGCTAAGAAATCAGTGTAGCCTTCCACCAAAATTATCTCGCGGGCTTCCCGGATGGCATTTTTATTGAAGTTGAGACCATAAAGCCATTGTCCTTTGGTATAAATGGGAGTATCAGGAGAGTTGAGATATTTAGGGGATTCGTCAAAGATGGTTCGGCCGCCAAAACCCAAAACTTGACCGGTTAAATTGAAAATGGGGAAAATTATTCGACCTCGGAACCGGTCATAATACCGGTTTTCTTGAGATTTTTTGAGAACCAAGCCCGCCTTTTCTAAGAGGCTTTCCGGAATTTTTTTAGTTCGAAAAAAAGCAATGAGGGCTTCCCAAGAATGAAGAGCATAGCCAAGTTTGAAATAGTCAATAGTTTCCTTGGTTAGGCCTCTTTTTTTAAGATAAGCGAGAGCCTTTTGCCCTTCAGATGTGCTGTAAAGATTTTTTCGAAAATAGCCCAAGGCTAATTCATTTATCCGGTAAAGTTTTTCTTCCAGCTTTTGTTGTTGGCGAGAGGCTGACTTTGGGGAAGGAAGAGGAATGTTATACCGTCTGGCTAGGAAACGCACCGCTTCGGGAAAACTGAGTTGTTCCTTTTCCATAACCAGGGTAAAAATATCTCCACCTCGGCCGCAGCCAAAGCAATGATAGAGTTGTTTCTCTTCATCAACATTGAAGGATGGCTCTTTTTCCGAATGGAAAGGGCAGAGCCCGACGTACTTACTGCCTCTTTTTTTTAAATTGGTATAAAGAGAAGCGACATCAACTATACTAACAGTCTGCTTGATTTTATCGACGATTTCCATGAAATTTCAGGAATAATTGACAGTATTAACTCATAAAATATAGGGAGAGCAGAGCTACTTGTCAAGCTAAGGAGCATTTTTTGTTTTATTCTAGATGATTTATCAAACTGGCCAGGTAACCAGCCCCAAAGCCGTTGTCAATATTGACTACAGCTACGCCTCCTGGGCAGGAATTAAGCATAGCTAGTAGAGCGGCTAACCCTTTAAAACTGGCCCCATAGCCGATACTAGTGGGACAGGCGATGACTGGGGCTTTGACCAAGCCGGCAATGACACTGGGTAAAGCTCCCTCCATGCCGGCTACTGTAATCACTACTCGGGCCATCTTTAAGCGTTGATATTCTCCCAGAAGCCGGTGAAGACCAGCCACCCCAACGTCATAAATTTTCGCTACTTCATTCCCCAGAATTTCACAGGTGACCACCGCCTCTTCGGCAACTGGAATGTCGGAAGTGCCCGCAGTCACCACCGCAATAATTCCCTTTCCTGGCGGAGGTTCATTCACTTGGAGGTAGGCGGCCTTAGCCAGAGAATTATATTCCAATTGGGGAATTTCTTTGGCTATCTTTTCAAAAGCAGGTGGTTCCAGGCGAGTAATGAGTAAATTACTCTGTTTTGCTACGATTTCATGAGCTATCTTGATAATTTGCTCCACTGTTTTTCCCGGCCCATAAATAACTTCCGGGAGCCCTTTGCGCAATTCCCGGTGGTGGTCAATTTTGGCAAAAGATAAATCTTGGTAGGGATAGTCTTGCAGTAATTCCAAGATTTCTTCCAGGCTGATTTCCCCTTGTTGGAACCTGGTCAGAATATCTTTAAGCCTTGATTTCATGTCCACCCCAATATAGCAAATGAAGATATATTTGACAATTAGCTAGGGAGTTAGCTTATACTTACAAAAAGATGGCGGTAAGATGTACACTTTAGAGCGTGAACTTTTCTTCTCGGGTAGGGGGGTCCACAGCGGTCAAGAGACGCGACTTAGATTGAAGCCTTCAACGACAGGCAGTATATTGCTTCAACCTCATCTGTCGCCCATAACGCCAGTTCTATTAACAGCTTGTGAGTTCGAAGCCCATGGTGGTACTGTACTAAAGACCAATAATTTTGTTCTCCGGACGGTGGAACATCTCCTGGCCAGTTTAATTTGTTTACGGATTGGCAGCCTGGAAATTCTTTGGGAAGGAGAAGAAGTGCCCATTCTAGATGGTAGTGCCGCTCCCTTTGTAGAAGAATTAGAGAAGGCGAGAAGACCCTTAGAGCAGAAAATGCCTCTTTTAAAAATAATCAAGCCTCTCGAAATTAAAGATGGTCAGGCCTGGGTGAGAGCTGAGCCGGCCGAAACATGGGAAATAAGTTATGAAATAGAATTTAATCATCCTGTGATTGCTCGCCAAGCTTTGACTCTGGAAATTAATGAGGAAACTTTTAAGCAGGCCATTGCTCCGGCTCGAACTTTCGGTTTTCTCCAGGATGTGGAAAATTTGAGAAGGATGGGCCTGGCCCATGGTTCTTCTTGGGAGAATACGGTTGTTTTGGGGGAAAGAGAAATAATCAATCCTCCCCTTCGTTTTCCAGATGAGTTTGTCCGACACAAAATTCTAGATTTTATTGGTGATTTGGCTCTCCTCGGATGTTATTTACAAGGCCGGTTTTCAGCCTTTCGAGCCGGACACCAACTCCATCAGCAGTTGGTCAGATTGATTCGGGACAATAAAAATTGCTGGATTTTGAAGGACAATTTTGTTTAAAATAAAGCCTTATTGGGGGGAAAGAGCTAAGGCTCCACTTAAGAATGAAGCAACTTTGAGGATGATGGTCAAGAAGATGAAATTTTCTAGCTTAAGAGTTATCTTTTAATCTTAATTTCAAGAGCGGAGGTGGGAAAAAAGCATTTTTTCTAATTGGACAACTAGAGAGAGTCTCTGTCTCCACTTGTCAAATGGGCTGAAGTCGGGTAGAATGTCACAATCTAAATTCTTGAAAAAAGGGAGATAAAAGTGGTTCAGAAAAATCAATCCAAAAAGGACAAATACGAAGAATCTTTAGTGGCTTTCCAAAAAGCAGTGGAAACCTTTCGTCGTGAAGATTTCGCCCGGGCAGCTGAGCTCTTCCGCAAATTTATTGAAAAATATGATGAGGAAAAAGAATTCGTTGACCGGGCTCAAATTTATTTAAGTATTTGTGAAAACCGTCTGCATCCTCCTGAAATTAAATTAGAAGATTTTGAAGATTATTATTACTACAGTGTCTATCTTCTGAATCGGGGGGATTATGAACAAGCTCTGGAATATTTGAACAAAGCCCTGGAAAAAAAGCCGAAGGAGGCCAGACTTTATTACTTAATGGCCAATGCTTATTGTCGATTGGGCCAGACCGATGAGTGTTTGAAAAATTTAAAAAAAGCCATTCAATTGGATGATTTTTTCCGGATTCTGGCTCAGAACGAGCGCGATTTTGAACCCCTCTGGGAGGATAAGAAATTTAGACTTATTATTCGGATGGCATGAAAAGGAAACCCATCGCCCTGGTCTTGGCTGCCGGTAAAGGCACCAGGTTTAAATCAAATTTAATTAAAATTCTTCACCCTCTTCTGGGAAAACCCATGGTCAGCCATGTCCTGGAGATGCTCCGTTCTTTAGGCATCGAAGATATATTGGTAGTGGTGGGCTACCAGAAAGAGAGGGTCATCGAGGCTCTTCAGGAGGAGGGGGTTCAATTTGTAGTTCAGGCGGAGCAACTGGGCACAGCTCATGCCGTCCTGGCCGCCCGAGACAAGCTGGCTTCTCTCCTTGACCGCGACCTGCTGATTATCAATGGAGATTTACCTATTCTTCGGGCCGAATCTCTCCAGCCCTTGATTGAAGCTCATTTTCAGGGAAATAATGCTCTGACTTTTGTTGCGGCCACCATGGGCAATCCTTATGGTTTTGGACGGGTGGTTGAAGTTGCCCCAGGGAAATACAAGGTCATTGAAGAACGGGAAGCCTCGCCTGAGGAGAAAAGGATTAAGCTGGCCAATGTGGGGATTTATTTGGGCCGCATCAGGGACCTTCTGGAGGCTCTGCCTCAAGTGAGCAATGACAACTCTAAAAAAGAGTATTATTTGACTGATTTAATTGAGATTCTTTCTTGTCAAGACAAGAAGGTCCAACCCTTTATTCTTCCCGAGAGTGAAGAGATTGTCGGGGTTAATGACCGCTTTGAGCTGGCTCAGGCCATCCGAGTTTTGCAGAGGCGAAGAAACAGAGAGTTTTGTGAAAAAGGGGTGACTCTCCTTGACCCTGACTCCATCTGGATTGAGATGGAGGTGGAGATTGAACCCGATACAGTGATCTGGCCGGAGGTGATTCTGGCCGGACGGACCAGAATTGGTCGGGAATGCGAAATTGAATCTTTTTGCCTGATTCGAGATTCGAAACTTAAGAATAAAGTCCATGTTTTCCCCTCTTCAGTTATTGAAGGTAGTTGTCTGGATGATGAGACTCATGTCGGACCTTTTACTCATCTTCGGCCGGGTACTCATCTTCGGCGGGGTTCCCGGGTGGGGAATTTTGTTGAGATGAAAAAGACGGATTTCGGGCCGGGTTCCAAAGCCCTACATTTATCCTATCTGGGAGATAGTAAAGTCGGCCAGCGGGTTAACATCGGAGCCGGAACGATTACCTGCAATTATGATGGACTGAAGAAGTATGAAACCGTGATTGAGGATGAAGTGTTCGTGGGCTCAGGCACCCAACTCGTGGCTCCCGTCAAAGTGGGCCGGGGAGCCTATATCGGGGCCGGTTCCACTATTACTAAAAACGTCTCCCCGGAGGCTCTGGCCGTGGCCCGCAGCCGGCAGATTGAAAAAAAAGGTTGGGCCAGACGAAAAAAAAGGAAAAAAGAGTAATCCCATGTGTGGTATTGTCGGCTACGCCGGCCCAAAAAATCCAGTGACCATCCTGATAGATGGTCTCAAAAAACTTGAGTATCGAGGTTATGATTCAGCCGGATTAGCCATCATCTGCGGGGAGGAGATAAAAAGACTTCGGGTCAAGGGCAAAATTTCTCAACTAGAGGAGAAAGTCAAACAGACGGAGTTGAAGGGCTCCTGTGGTATCGGTCATACCCGTTGGGCCACCCATGGTTTGCCTTCTGAAGAAAACGCTCATCCCCATCAAAGTTGTGATGGAGGGATAGTCATCGTTCACAACGGCATTATTGAAAATTATCATCGATTAAAACAGCAACTTCTCGCCGAAGGACATCATTTTGAATCGGAAACCGACTCAGAGGTTATCGCCCATCTCATTGAGAAATATTATTCAGGACAGCTGGAAGAGGCGGTTCGACGGGCGACCAAAGAACTGGAAGGGGCTTACGCCATTGCGGTTATCTGTCGCCGGGAACCGGAAAAAATAGTTGTCGCCAAGTTGGGGCCCCCGGCGGTGGTGGGCTATGGAGAAGGTGAAAATCTGGTGGCTTCGGATGTCAATCCTCTTCTGAATTACACCAAAAAAGTGACTTTTCTTGATGACCGGGAAATCGCTGTACTGACCCCCCGGCAAGTCAGTTTTATGAATTTTTCTGGAGAGCCGCTGGAAAAGAGGGTGGAGTTTCTTTCCTGGTCGCCTTTAATGATTGAGAAACGGGGCTTCAAGCACTTCATGCTCAAGGAGATTTTTGAGCAACCCCAGGTCATTCGGGAGACCATGGAGGGGAGGCTGGCCCTGGATAAAGGCCAGGTCTTTTTAGAAGAGACGGGTTTGACGCCTGAGTTTTTCCGACAAATCAAGCGGATAATGCTGGTAGCCTGTGGAACTTCATTTCATGCGGGTTTGCTAGGCAAATATTATTTTGAAACGCTGGCCCGGGTGCCGGTGGAAGTCATCTACGCCTCGGAATACCGCTATCATGATCTTATTCCAGATAAAAACACCCTGGCTGTTTTTATTTCTCAGTCGGGCGAAACAGCCGATACTTTGGCCTCTTTGCGGCAGGTCAAAAAGCTGGGGGTGCCCACGCTGGCTATTTGTAATGTAGTCAAAAGTTCCATTGCCCGGGAGGCGGATGGAGTTTATTATACTCATGCCGGGCCGGAAATAGGGGTGGCCGCCACCAAAACTTTCTCAGCTCAATTAACGGCGCTTTTTTTGCTGGCCCTGGGAACAGCTCAAATCAAAAAAGAAATAGGAGAAAAAGAACAGTTACACCTGTTGGAGGCTTTCCGCAAGATTCCCTGGCAGGTGGAGGCTTTACTCGGCCAGAAAGAGACGCTTGATGCCTTGAGTGCCCGCTTTCTTCACGCCGAACATTTTCTATATCTGGGGCGCTGGGTTAATTATCCCATTGCTCTGGAAGGAGCCTTGAAGTTAAAGGAAATTTCTTATATTCATGCTGAAGGCTACCCCGGAGGAGAGATGAAACATGGTCCGATCGCTTTGATTGATGAGAAAATGCCGACCATGGCCATCTGTCCCCGGGACCGGGTTTATGAAAAAATGTTGAGCAATATCATAGAGGTCAAAGCCCGTCAGGGCTTTATCATTGCCCTGGCCACCCAGGGGGATGAAGAAATAGTTGATCAGGTTGATGAAGTTATCTATTTACCTGCCACTCATCAGCTTTTATCTCCCTTTTTGAGTTTAATCCCTCTCCAGCTCTTTGCCTATTGCCTGGCGGCGCGGCGGGGGGCTGATGTGGATCAGCCTCGCAATCTGGCTAAAAGCGTGACTGTCGAATAGAGCTTTTTCTGAAAAAGTCATCTCTTTAAGGGGATTGTTTACCAGGAGAGTTTTAAACTTAACCGGGCTTTTCGAGGTGCCTGACGAGCCCAGACTTGACCGAAAATAGGAATATCCTCTTTGACATAGGAGACAGGTTTCTGGCTGTTAAAAACGTTGAAAATATCGACTCTTAAAGTCAGGAAGATGTCATCCAAGTTCAACCATCGGCCGAGAAGCAAACTTTTTTCCAGCCCCAGGTCTAAGTAAGTATGAGGTGGTGTTTTCCGGGAGCCGCGGCCTTCAGGAAAGGAATAATAGCCGCCAAAGAAGGGCACATAACCCAATTTTTCCCAGTAATAGCCGGAAATATATTCAAAAGCGGCCGAACAGGAGATGTTACCCGGGGCCAGGTAAATCAAATTTATCTTGAGATTATGGTCAATGGAATAGGGAAGTTTGCCGTACCAGCCCTCGTCGCCGATGCCTCGGCCCCCCAGACCGCCCAGGGCCCAATCGACATATTCTTTATATTCTTTTAATTCGGGTAGATTGGGCACGTAGAGATGATTGCCGAAAAGGCCGATATAAGTGGTGCTGCCTTCCTCCTGGGACCAGGAACCGGTTTCGGTTTGTCCGGGATTGGTGCCTTTAGCCGAAGAAAGGCAGTAAGAAGCTTTGAGGAAAAGACGCTGGCCGATTTTACCGTTTAATTCCAATTCCAGCCCGGAATAATCCCGACGTTTAAGTTCGAAATTGTCGTAGAGAAATTTATAGCCGGCCTCCAGGTCAAAAACAGCCAGCACTTCCAGTAAATCCCGGGCTTTGGTGCGGACATAGCGGGCCGAGAGAGCCCAGTTGCGGCCCAGACGTCGGTCGAATTGAATCAAATACCTGGTCAGGAAATTGGGTTTAATTCCTTCGGCAATTTCAAAACGCTGTTTTTTCTGCTCGTTTTCAAAGACCCAGTTGTCAGGTTGATGTATCTCTTCAGGCTCAGGTGAAGCGGGTCCTATCCAGCGGTAAGTGCGAAAGCTCAATCCAGCTCCGGAGTTGAAGAGTCCCATAGGCATCGTCGTAATTAGATCGGAAAATCTCCCCCAACCGACCTTGAGAATATTATTTCCGTCGCCTAAGAGGTCGAAAGTGAAGTAAAAACGGGGGGAAAGAAAGTCTCCCAGCCCCCAGCTCCAGAGTTTTTCCTGCTGGTCACTCAGACATACTTGAGTCTGGCTTCTTAAGCCCAACATCAGTCCGGCTCTTCCCCAGGAAACTTTATCTTTTAAGTAAAACCCGAACCCATGGGCGGAGTTAAGAAACCAGAAATCTCCATATTCATAGAAAAACGTAGGTGTACCTCTTTCATTACGCCAGGTATCGAAGTAATACTTGGTTCCGGCATCAAAACCATTGTTGGGGAAGAGGTCTTCGTCCTGGCCGCTGAAGATAACCCCGAATTCAGAAGAAAAGGCGTAGTATTCCAGCCCGAAATTTAGCTCGTGATTACCCAGCTCTTGGGAGTCAATATATTTGGTGAAACGGAGATTGGCATCCAGCCGCCACTGATTGTCAGTGATATTACCATAGGAGTTATGAATATTCCGGGCTAGGTCCTCAATGTAATATTGAGCCGGGCCGAGGTCGCCGTCCAGCGGCTGGGTGAAGGATTGGCGGCGGACATAGCCCAATCCGCCTTCGATAAACATATCAGGGCCGAAGATACCTTTGTAATTAATCCGGATAAGACCGTCGTTGAAATCCTTGCGTTCATAAAGGTCGGGCAGACCGGTGCCGCCTTTTTGGCTGATGTCGGTATGATAAAGGGAAGTTAAACTGAGTTGATGATTAGGGGTCAATGACCAGGTTATTTTACTGAAGAGGTTATTCCTTTTGAAATTTCTCTGACCGGCCGGAATGAAGAGATAATCAATTGTGTTCTCTCTGGTTTCTTCGGAATCACTGTAAAGGTTATCCGAGAGAAAAAACCAGAGTTTATCCTTGATTAAGGGCCCGCCGAGATTGAGATACCAGTTATAATGGGAGAAATAAGCCGGTTCACTGACGATGGCCAGTTGAGGCTGCCGCTCGGCCTGGAGATTTTTATCGGTGAAAATCAGGGAGAATTGTCCGTGGAAATTATTACTGCCAGATTTAGTGACGATATTAATCACTCCTCCATAAGCCGAGCCGTACTCAGGGGAAAAGGGGTCGGAAATGACCTGAATTTCCTCGATAGCGTCCATATTGAGATTAACGCCGGAATTTTTGAGGCGCACCCCGGAAATAGAGAGCCCGTCAACCACCCAGTTGTTGCCCTCTTCACCTTCACCGCGGAAACTGGGTTGTCCTTCGGTCGAGGTTCCCCGGCGGGTATTCATTCGGACTCCGGTCACTCCGGGAGTTAATTTGATGACATCGACCACCGTCCGATTCAAGGCCGGTAATTTTTCCAGTTCTTCAGAGGTGAGGTGGAAGCTGGTATCGGCGCTGGTCCGGTCGATAAGCGGTGAGGGGGCCTGAACCACAATTTCTTCTTCGAGAGGGGCGATTTTCATGATGATTTTTAACTCGGTGACTTTACCCAGGTAAACCACCACGTTCTCTTGAATAACCGGGGTGAAACCCGACAGGGTGAAAGTCAAGCGGTATTTACCCACCGGCAGCAGAGGCAGAGAGAAGAGGCCTCCGGTCCGGGAAAAAGAGGTTCTCTGTCCTTGAAGAGCCGGGCTTTCCGCCACGATTTTAACTCCTACCAGAGGGGAACCTTCTTCACTCAGAATAATTCCCTTGATTTCCCCGGTTTCGGTGGCCAGCAGGGAAGAAATGGATAAAAACAAGGCCAGTAGAAGGAAGAGGAAGGAGCCTCGGTTTGATTTGGTCATTTAACGACTAAAGTTTTTCTTTTCTTTGTTTTTCCACCTGGTAAACAAAGAATAACCTTTGCCAGGCGGTGATATTGGAAAAAAGAGCGATAATAAGCAAAGCGGCGATGATTAAAATATCAAATTTATTAATCAAGACGCCTATTATGGCCGCCAGAGTTAAAATAACCAATCGTTCCGCCCGCTGCATAAAACCCACTCGGCATTCTATGTCTAGGCCTTCTGACCTGGCCCGGGTATAGCTAACCATGGTCGAACCAAGGAAGGTGAAAAAGATGACCCACAGGGCCCAGTGATGGCGAAAATGGACGGCCAACCCCAGATAAATGGCGAATTCGGAATATCTGTCCAAGGTTGAGTCGAAGATAGCTCCAAAAAGAGTCCGCCGGTTACTCTGGGTGGCTACTTTGCCGTCGAGAATGTCCAGGAGTCCACAAAGAACTATAGCCAGGCTTCCCCAGAGAGGATGTTCGGTGGCGAACAGAAACCCAGCCCCGATGCCGGCCAGTAGAGCCAGGATGGTAATAAAATTAGGATGGATGTTTAAACGGGCGAAAAATCTGCCTAAGGGATTGACAAAGTTAAGAACCGAGGTTCTCAATTTAGGAGGAAGTATACGGAGATTTTCTTTAATTTTATTTTCCATATTTTTCTCTTGCTTCGGGCTTTTCCTAATTTAATTCTCTCGCCTCTTTAAGTCAAGGGAAAAGGCGGTGGGGCTTGTCTTTCTTAGGGAGTTAAGAGGGTTTTTCCGGCAGGCGTTTCAGCCAAACGGCCATTTCATTGGCGCCGCGATTGGCCCAGTAGCAGTAAGGGATAAGATGAAGTTCCCGGGTTTTTGGCTTTTGATTTTTGGTTTCAATGACAAGAGCCTTTCCAGAAATGACGACTACTCCTCCCAGCAAGTCCGCTTGGAATTTCGCCTGTAAAGGGGAATTATCGGGCAGAAGGAGGTTAGTTACTTTTCCTCCATGGTCGACTCCTTCGGCACAATAAACCAGTGGGCCATACTCAATAGCCACTCTTCCCCGGTCGGCTTTTACATTGGGGTGGGCGATCACCCGGCGTGGCTCCAGGGGTAAGATGAGCTCGATGGTGTCACCCGGTGACCATTTTCGCTTCAAATGTAGATAACCTTTCTCTATTTTTAAGGGCAGTTTTTTTTGATTCAAGCGGACAATAACGGGTTGACTGAGAGGTTGGAGATAATGGTAGAGGTCAGAGGGAACGGGTTTTCCCCGGGCCCATCCGGGGATTCGAAGATAAAGACCGAAATGGACGGGGTGAACGGGATTAAGCGTGACTTTGATTTTGCCGGCCCAGGGATAATCGGTTTCTTGAGAAATCCTCACCGGAGTTTGATTGAGTGGGAGAGTCGTGCTGGAGGTGACAAAGAGGTTGAGGTAGACCGCTTTGTCTGTGTGGCCGTAAATATACTGGGGAAATGTAGCCAGGAAACGAGCGATATTGGCGGGACAACAGGCCACCGGAAACCAGGAGCTACGTTGGTAATTACCAGAGGAAGCCAGGGGGTTGGGATAGAAAAATTTATCCCCGCTCAAGCCCACTCCAGAGAGAAGACCGTTATAAATAATTCTTTCCAACACATCAATATATTGAGCTTGTCCTGCCAATTGCCAGAGTCTTTGGTTCCAGAAAGTGTTACCCACAGCCGCACAGGTCTCGGCGTAAGCTTTCTCATTGGGTAATTCATAAGGTTTTCCCAGGGCTTCGTAGTCGCTGGCTACTCCCAGGCCACCGGTCAGGTAAAGTTTGGAGCGCACCACATCCTGCCAGAGGCGGGCACTGGTGCGGGCGTATTCAGGCCAGCCACCCAGCACGCCGACATCCAGTAAGCCGCAGTACATATAGGTGGCCCGAACGGCGTGACCCACGGCCTCCTTCTGCTCTAAAACCGGTTGATGGTTCTGGAGATATTCATCGGAATTATAAATATGGAAAGGCGAACTCTCAGGGTAAACTTGACCACCGTAGTAGTGGCCTCGCTCGTCAAGAAAAAAACGGGCTAAGTAAAGATATTTTTTCTCACCAGTCAAGCGATAAAGTTTAACCAGACCGATTTCTATCTCCTGATGACCAGGGAAACCGCGGCGTTGGCCTGGACCGAAAGTTTTGACCAGCAGGTCGGCGCTTTTCAGAGCGATTTTCAGCAGATTTTTCTTTCCCGTGGCCAGATAATGGGCGTAGGCGGCTTCAAAAAGATGTCCCAGGTTGTATAATTCATGGCTGACCCTGAGATTCGACCAGCGTTCCGGCCCGGAACCAGGAGCCGGCTGAGCTGGATTAATGGTTCGGGTGGTGAAAAGATAGCCGTCCGGCTCCTGAGCCAGACCAATCAAGGTGATTAACTCATCAACCTGTTTTTCTAAATGGGGGTCAGGATGAGTTTTTAAAGAATAGCAGGCGGCTTCAATGGCCTTGTAAACGTCGGAATCATTATAACGTTTTCCGGTGTGACGGCCTTTTTTGAGTCCGGCGGCTATTCGGAAATTGTCCACCCGACCGGTGGCTTCATTCATCCGGAAGAGATAGGGAATCGTCACTTCCCGGTTAGTTTTCATTCGGGGTGCCCAGAAATGGTCGTTGACTTTCACCTGCCAGAAGTTGACTGGTTTTAAAGGATAATCAGGTTGGTGAGTTAGAAATCTTTTCAGAAGAAGGGTTAGGCCTATCATCAGGATCAGACCTAAGGAAATTAAAGTAATTTTTTTTATCATTTGTGCCTCTTTTTCGAGGAGAAATTAGAGTGGATAGGGAAAACTCCTCTTAACCTGATTGCCGCTGGGTTAGCCGTTAGAAGAAAGAATGAATTCATGGTGTTTAGCGTCTTTGATGGCCGCTTCTCACATCCTTCGGATATCAGTTTAAACAAAAACGCTGACCAAATAAAGCGGAAAAAATATTGTTCAGAATTGTCTTCCTATGATATAATTCAAAACCTTAAAGAAAATGATTTTTTTCTTCTGCCGGGGTGGCGGAATTGGTAGACGCAAAGGACTTAAAATCCTTTGGAAGCCGCGCTTCCGTGTGGGTTCGAGTCCCACCCTCGGCACTTTTTCTGACCAATCACCGATAACCGGCTCGAGATAGATCAGCTACGCTTTTAAAAGGATAAGGGGGATGGAGATAGCGAGCCAGAAAGCGGTATATTTTTAATCTGATTTCCCGGGCCAAGCGGGTGTCGAGACGGTCGAAAGAGTGTCCCCCCGGAGCAGCCTGGAAAATTTCGTATTCAAATTTTTTCCCGGCGGCTTTGAGTGATTTAATCAGATGTTCTACCTCCAAGACATTGACATCTTCATCATTGGTGTTGGTGTGGATGAGCAGCGGGGTTTGCAATTTATGAGCGTTCCAGGCAGGAGAACGACGGCGGTATTCGTTGACATCTTCATAGGCGGTTTTACCAATATGATAGGGAGCTGAGTAAAGGTCACGGTAAGCTTGGGTCTTGTAACCCATGCGAGCGATGAGGTCACTGACCGGCACTCCAGCGAAGGCGACTTGATAGCTTTTCGGATGTTCGAAGATATTCATCAGGGTAATCAATCCTCCATGGCTCCAGCCGAGGATGCCGACACGGTCTTTATCCACGAAATCATAATTCTCTAACACATAATTCCGGCTGGCGAAGACATCCTCGACTTCTCTGCCTCCATAGTCGATGAGTTCGTACATCCGCCGACCGTAACCGGTGCTGCCCCGATAGTCAGGAGCCACGACTATGTAACCCTGAGCCATAAGTTCTCGGACAATATGGGTGTAGTAAGTTGTGAAGTTGCTGTGTACACCGCCATGAGGAAAGACCAGAAGAGGGTATTTTTTGCTCCGGTCGATTTTTTTGGGGATAAAAACGTAAGTGTAAAATTTGATGGGATTGCCGGCTCCTTGAGCCGTGGGATTAGGTTCTCTCCAGCGGGGAGGACCAACAATACGGACTTTATCTACATAAGCAATATCGCCCACTCGGTGATACCAGAGAACATCATCAATCACTTTCTGGAGAACATCAAGGCGATGATTGAGATTTTCAAATTCACGCAGCAGTTTCTGGAGGCTTTTTTGATCAATCGCTGAATCTTCCTGAGCTTGGATCTTTTGTGTGAGAAAGAACATCAGACTCAGAGAAACCAAAAAAATTGCCAGGACTTTTAATTTGGTGGGAATTGAGGTGCATATCATGCCAAACCTCCTTCTAACAAAGATTGGCTCAAGTTAAATAATCTAAGCCAATTATGGCTTCTATTCAAATTTATTTCTTGAAAAAAGTGATCATTCTTTTAAAAAGATAGGCTTGTCCTAGGAAAGACTTCGTTAGCCGCTTTTTACACGGTTTCCTGGTGAAAGAAGGAGGTAGAGACCAATAACAATTAGAATGAGAGGCCACCAGGTGAAATGGCCGAAGATATTGCCCGCCCCAATAATTATCAGAATTATTCCAGCCAGAATTTTCCCCATAGGCGAACGTTGAGCCCCTGGGGTAGACTTTAGACTTAAACCTTCCACCAGAAGGATAAGTCCCAACCCGAGGAGAAAATAAGCAGCCAGGTCGGACCAATCAAGATAATTAAGGTTAATCAACAGAAAAAGAACTCCTAAAAGGATAAGAGTAAGGCCTGAAGTGAAGGGGGAAGAACGCCTTCTTGGTGAGCGAGGACTCATTTAATTCTCTCCCAATTTTTTGAAGCCAAGAAGATAAGCTAAATTAGCTTTTTCGTCAATTACTGGCTCAATTTTCCCTGTGGCGGAGGTAAAAAGTGTGGTTACGCCCGGGCCGTGGCCAGCCACATAACTGCGACTATGGACAATAACCCCCACTGATATCGCCCCTTGGCGATAGATCCGGCCATAAGTGTTGTCAGCATCCATGATAGCTACGAGATCTCCAAAGCGGAGGCGGTCCAAGTGGTATCGGCGAACTGTTTCTTCATCGAAGAGTTGAATGTCATAGTCACCGCGGTAGACATGGTCTCGGCCGAGACCCGAGCCCATGATTTTAGCTGGAATGATGAGAGCCACCGGAATTTTAAGTTTTCCCTCCGGAGTAATGCCCAGGCCGGCTTGAGTTAGAGCAGCCATAAGAGTAGGACTGGTGTTCATCACGGCCACATCTTTGATGTTAGTTAATTTCATCCCTAATCCGTAAGTGTAAATCTGCATTTTATCCCCGATAACTAGCTTTTCCAGCACACTAGGGTCAGGAAAATCGACCATCACATGTTCCGCTCCTCCATGTTTACCAATAACGTATCCCCAGCTTCCCTGAGCTTCACCTGTGATAACTTTAACTTTGTTACCGATGCAAGCCAGAGTATTGAGTCCATAGCTTTCGGCACTGGAACGACTGCCACTGGTACCCAGATTATAGAGAGTAACAGCTGGTTCCACATGGTCTCCTGCCAAATAATAAGCTGTATCTCCTGTGCGAAAATTGAAGGTAATGCTGCCGGTGCCCGGAACAACATGAAGATGTCCGTTGGGGTCGATGCGATAGGGTGAACTGCCAAAGCCAGGCGGAGCGATGACACCCACAGCTGCTTGTTTAACTAATTCCTTCAAATTGTACTGAAGAGGCTTCAATGGAGAGGAAGAAGAGGCGAAAGAATGCGTTTGGAGGAAAAATAAGAAAATAAAGCTGGTAGCCAAGATGAACGAAAAGAATGTTTTAGGTCCAAACTTATTGTCCATATTTGCCTCCTTGGTGAGATTGACCTTTTGAGATGGTGGAAATAAGAAACAAAGAGGAAAAATGGGGCAATAATAATTTTGGCATTTTGTTGACCTTTAAGAATAATAATTATTGAGATTAATGACAAGAAATTCTTTTTTTGCCCTTTTAATCCACCTTTGTCGTAGCCTGAGGTGGGTGTTAAGGTCCTCGGCAATCCCCCTAAGGGTACTTTATTGATAATTATAATAAGCGAAAGGAGGTGGCCCCTAGGGGGTTTTGTGAGGGGGAAAAGATGTGGGTAGGGTCCATTTTAAATAAGAAAAATCCCTTTTTTCCTAGGGATAAGTTGCCCGGCCAGGAATTATTTTATGGGCACTTTTTTCCTGGTTCGGGTTGATGTTGTTTCCTTTTTTTCTAAAGCAGCAATTCGAGCATCAATTAAAGATCGGAGAGCCCGTAAGAATTCAATTTTGGCTTTTTTTAGATGACCTCTGGTCTCTTCGGGTAAAAATAGAGAAAAAAGTTCTTCAGGTAAGGTGATTTTGATTTCTTTGACCGATGATTCGTTCATTCTCTCTCCTCCCACACTTAACTCTTTATTATTTTAGCACTATTTTAGCCAGGAATTAAATTTCAGTTTCCTGGTCCTAGGCCCAGTTCTTCTTGTTTCACTTTTAACCTAAAAGAAGGCTCTTTAATCAGACAATAGGGCTGAGGTCTTCATCTTGGACCAATCATCGAGGAAAATGAGTCCCAGGTCTTTATCTTTCCTTTTTGATTTGGATTTATCCAATAAAAAGATTATTGAATTGGGTTTATATGCCTTGGCCTTGTCTTTAACGTAAGTGGGTAAAGTGAAAACGTAATCCCCCTTGGTTGGCTGCCTTTGATGGGGAGACTAAAATGAGAGGTGAAAATCTGAACCACGCTGACCCCAACTGGACGTTCACAGCCTATCCCTGAATTTTCTTAGGAATCTAAGCTAAATTTAATCCGCAGTTTGTTTTTTTCGAAACTGGCCTCTTCAATATTATAGTGAGAGAGGAAATGAGGAAGGATAATGTTTCTTTTAAATTGACCCACCCGGATGGTCAACTCTTCCCCGTTTTGAGAGAGATCAAGAGTTTCCTTCTTGACAAAAGGTAGCTCCACTATCATTTCAAACCCGACTTCGGTTTTGTTGATTTTAATTGGTGAACGGGCGTAGAAAATTTTGGTGGGGTCTTTGCCCTGATAGAGCATTCGACCTAACTTTTCCAGGAGATCTACACCAATAATCTCCTGGTCAAAGAGTTTAACCTTAAAAAGAGGTAAAGGAGAGAAACATTCTTCAATGAGTCGGATATTTTCTTCCTGTTTAAGTTTCCAGAAGTGGAAGTAAGAATCGGTAACTGCTGGAGGGAGCATCCGGTTGACCAGGATAGCGTCCACATTATAGCCGAAAAGATGGAAGAAAGTGAAAGCTCGTTGGGCTTCTTTAATGACCATCTTTTCAGGGTTGACCACGAGACGAATAGAGGTTTTTTTCAAATCAGCTAGGATGTTTTTCATTTCAGCTAGCTGGAGGGTGAGGTTCTTAATAGCTTCGAAGAGGCTGTCTTCAGGAAAAGGGAAGGGGAGGAATCGGTTAGCCACCGGACGGACCGCTTTAGCTGCTGTGCGCTGGATAGGGAAGATATGTTTGAGATACCACTGAGTAATTTCTGGAGCGCTTAATAATCTTAAGGTGTCTCCGGTGGGGGCACAATCAACCACAATAACCTCAAATTCACCACTTTGGTCGTAAGTCCGAATCTCCATTAGACTGAAAAGTTCTTCCATGCCGGGGAAGATGCTCAATTCCTCGGCTTCGATGCTGTCAATGCCCTGAGAAGTGAAAAACGCCTTTAAATATTCCTGAATTTCTCCCCATTTTTTTTCCAATTGTTGAAGAGCGTCGACTTCCTGAGCAAATAAGTTGGGGAGAATTTCTTGGGGTTGGTTGCCCAGGGAAAGATTAAAGATGTCTCCTAAACTATGAGCGGCGTCAGTGGAGATAAGGAGAGTTTTTTTGCCCTGTCGAGCCGCCAAGAGGGCCGTGGCCGCCGAAAGAGTAGTTTTCCCCACACCCCCTTTACCAGTAAAGAGAATTATCCTCATTGTCCCTGATTAAGAGAAATCTGGCAATATGGGATCACTCGATGAGAATAAATTTTAACACGGATGGTGAATCTGTCAATTTTCCTCATTTTCGACTTTTAGCCAATCGCCCGGAGTAAGTCAGGTGATTTTAAAGATTAAGAAATCTTCTAATTTGGTTAATATTTTCTTGTGTAGCTTTCTCCCCCAGTTTTATAATAGTTGAACTTCGAGAAAAATCTAAAGAATCATAAGGAACATCAACTCGGAGAATGTAATCAGCTTCTTGAATTTTGGTCAATGATAAATGATGGCTCATCGTTTCCATGAGTCGTTGCAGGAGTTGGAAAATATTGGCAATGTTTTCCTGAGGTATTTTCTGGAGAGGTCGATGAATATCTACCAAAAGGGTTTTGGTTACTCCCAGTTGACGGGCAATTTTTACCGGGGCATTATTTAAGATGCCCCCATCGACCAAAAGATGGCCATTCCAGTTTACTGGTTCAAAAATGAAGGGAAGAGACATAGAAGCCCGGATGGCTTTAGCTAGTTTTCCCCGAGTAAAGACTACCTCTGTGCCACTGAGAAGATCTACAGCATTGCAGGCAAAGGTCAAGGGTAGATCTTCAATGAGGGTTTCTCCTACAATTTTTTCAAAAACAAGTTCAATTTTATCCGGCTGGTTTAAGCCCATTTTTTTCATCAATCGATTCTTATAAGTATCAATGAGTAAAAAATCGAGAAGAGTGCGAGGCCGAGTGCGCATCATTCGGGAAAGAGGAACGGGAAGGAGGTAATTTGTCAGGTGAAATTGAGTAGCTATTTTTTTGAGTTCGGTGGGGGACAAGCCATAGGCATAAAATCCGCCCACAATGGCCCCCATAGAGGTACCGACAATTACATCAGGAATCAGATTATTTTGAGTAAAGACATGAAGTACACCAATATGAGCCAGGCCCCTGGCTCCACCCCCCATAAGGATAAGTCCCCATTTAGTTTTTTTCTTTTTAAGCCACATAATTTTTCTTCTTAAAAATATAAATATATTCTATTGTTCTTGTCTAGACTGGAATTTCTCAAAATCTCAAAAACTTTCTTAGTGATTTTTTCCGGTAGATTTCCGAGTAGGGGTATCCGGCCGATAAGGAACAGGTATATACTGAACTGAGGGTCTTTTGAGTCCAGGTTGTGGGTAGAGACTCATTAACTGTTCAACTTCGGAAGGCATTTCTTTAGAGACAGATAGTCCTAATTTTTTGGCTTCAGAAAAGGTGATCGGATAATCATGCGTCCAGCGTCCTTCAGTTAAAATAGTCGCTAGTTTTTTGGCTTTTTTGGGGTCCATTTTGTCTTCGATGAGATGATAAACAAACTCTCTGACCTGTTTAATTGCCTTTTCTGAGATATCAGCCAAAATTAGAGTTCGGTCATCGATTTCGTTGATATCTTTTTTGCTGAGAACCTTTAAGACTGAGGCGGCTGGATATTCCCCTAACTGGGGGTCTACAGGTCCCAAAACTGAATTTTCACTCATAACGATTTCATCAGCTGCTAAAGCAATCATTGTTCCCCCAGACATGGCGTAGTGAGGGATAAAAACAGTTACCTTGGCCGGATGATTTTTCAGAGCCAAAGCTATCTGTTCTGCTGCCAAAACCAATCCACCTGGGGTATGGAGAATAAGATCGATAGGCACTTTCTTATCTGTCATTTTAATGGCTCGAATGACTTCTTCTGAGTCATGGATATCGATGTATTTCATCAAGGGAAAGCCCAAAAAGCTCATGGTTTCTTGGCGATGAATGAGACTGATCACCCGACTTTTTCTTTTTTCCTCGAGGTGACGGAAAGCTCGGAGACGGCGGTTTTCCAGCGACCATTTCTGGAAAAGGGGAGTAAGCATAGAAAAAATAATAAATAACCAAAAAATATCTGAAAAAGTGAAGGCCATTATGTCCTCCTTGGGGCTGAGTTCTCTCCTTCTTTAAGGAAAAAAATTACTTTTTTCGGATAAATATCATAGCATAAAAATATTTAGGATATAAATTATCAGGGAAATAAAGTATTTAACTGATTAAATTAAGTTAAATAAGCTCTGGATTAAGTCAAAAAAGGTGATTTTTTATATTTTGAGCTATGGACTTAATCAGCCCCAAGATTAATATTAGTCTGCTTTTTGGAATATCTTTCCTAAAAGAAATTTGGTCTACGAAGTTCAGGAGATTTGGGGTTAGGTGGGCGCCTTTTACCTTAAATCGCCAAATTTTTCACTACTACTTAATAATTCTATCAAAAGAACTCCTTCCTTTAGCCAATCCTCTCCAGGAATGAAAAAGGCTCTCCAAAAGGATGAAAAGAAGGCGCCCAATTTCAACCCTGAAATCCATTAATTCTTTAAGCTGACGAGCTAAATGATCAAACTGCTCTGGAGTAAGTTTCTCCCCAGCAAATTTAATCTTGACCGGCCTAAATTCAGCCGGTATCATTTGCCAAATCATCCTGGCCCAGAAATAAGGGAAAAAGATGCCGCCTATTAACAAAATGACAACAATAAGGACCACTATCCTTCCTAAGAGAGGTTTTCCTTAAATTAAAAAAAAATCAAAGGTGAAGACCTAATTTTCAATTCATTTTTTTATTAAAAGAAAGTCAAATTTTTATTATATGGATGGGGTGGCTAATAATAAATTATTAGGAGAAGATAAAGTTTCCGCTCAAAGCAATAAAATAAAAAGGAGAGGAGGGCAAGGAGAGGAATCCTCCAGGATAGGTGTCACTTAAGATTGGAACGCCTTGGATGGCCCTCCTCTCTTTAATCCGGTAGAAGTTTTACATGAAAGAAAAAAAAGGACAATCGCCTTTTAAGGTAGAATAGAGGAGGAATTTTAGTTTCTTTGTCTCACCTTTAAGGGGGGGAGAAGGGGAGGAGATGATTAGTCGGGCCAGCAACTTTTCCTAGACAAAGAAATTAATTATTATGCTTTTTCAGGGGGATGATGAGGCCGGAGAATTTTAATCAGACCGATACTTACCAGAGGAATAATAAAGAGAAACAAGAAAGCCCAACTAGCTGCTCCGTAGCCTTTAGCTATTAAGTCAATCAGACCAAAGGTGGAGAAGCCTAGGGCTATTAGCAAAAAGATAGCGGCCAAAAGTGGCCGAAAACTTCGAGGTAGAGTCCGGCCTTTTTCCTGAAGAGCAGATTGGAGTCGTTCATTAACGGAGTGAATTAGACCAGTGCCGGTTTCAATCAAGGTTCCAAACAGCATAATCTGGAATAAGATAAGGAGGGAAGGTAGCTGAAGTTTATTCAAGGCGTAAACCACGGGGATTTCTTCGGGGAGGATTCCAGGGTAAAATCCGGTTACCGAAAGGAAAAAGAGAACTCCGGGAATTATTCCAATAACCCCGGCCACCAGACCCGCCGTTAAGGCTTCCCGGCGTGTCTCTAAATGGGTTAAACAAAAGAGCACAGCCGCTACATTAGCGAGATTGTAAAGAGCATATTTGAAGCCATTGACTAACCAGGATGATTTGATAATTCCTTGGGCTAAGTGGGCTTTAATCTCTGGTCCGAAATGAAGGAAACAAAGGATAAAAAAAGCTATATAAATTCCATAAAGGACAAAGGACCAAAAGGACAAGAAGCGTTCAATCCACCGGCTACCCTCAAAAGTGAGCAGACCTACGGCGGCTAGCATTAAACCTACTCCCCAGATATAAGGGAGGTGAAAGTTGTCGCGCAGGAGAATTCCAGCGGCTGAACCGATAACAGCGAGCACAATGAAGAGGTAGACAATGTAAACAATTTCAAAGAGGAACCAGTAGCGGCCTAAAAGTTGACGAAAAAAACGCCGGTAATCATAAGCTTTGAATTGTCGGGCTAACTCAAAAGAAAGAGCTAAAATCAAGGACCACATCAAAGTGGTTAAAAACATACCCAACAAGCCCCCCAAAGGTCCTGATTTCAAAAAATACTCGACTAATTCCCGGCCGGTTCCATAACCGCCGGCAATAATCACTGATTGAAAAACGAATCCCGGTAGCAGATATTTTTGAAAGAAACTACTTTTCAATCTAGGCTTTCTCCTGTGAAAAGAGTTAGGTCGCCAAAATTATGAAAGTTTAGCCTCTTAAAGTCAATGAAAGAGATATTTCAAAAAGAAATTTTTATTTCTCGACAAGGAGAGGTGGGGAGTAAATAAAAAATTGGCAGCGCTACCGGGATTCGAACCCGGGTTTGATGGCTGAGAACCACCTGTCCTAGTCCCCTAGACGATAGCGCCACCAAGCGAGGAGAAAAACTAGCAAATCTCTCCACATTTGTCAATTCTTTACAGAGAATAGAAGAAGCCAACTCAAGCAGAAAGTTTTATCCTATGATTGAGTTTAGGAAATAAAAATTTTAGACAAATAAAATAAGTTTAAGCAATGTCTGATTTAAGGGCGAAGAAAATTCAAGCTTTAGGTACTTATTAATTTTGAACCTCCAGAGAGATTGGAAAGAAAAAGGATTTTAGAAGGAGTAAGCGAAACGAATGACAGCTCCTCTGCCGGGAGCATCTACCCCTTTTTCATCGGCCGAGAAACGGTAAACGGTGTCAGTCAGATTTTGCCCAATAATCATTAGGTTAAGATGGTTGTTGAATTTCCAGCCGAAGACGAGATCGACCAGGAAAAAGCCATTGATTTTGATTTCTAATGGCCCCGGGTCATTTTTAGCTGCACTCCAAGTTAATCGGGGTTCAATCCAGAAGCTACCTGGCGTGTACCGGCAACTGGCCACTATTCGGTCAGGTGGAATATAATTGAGAGGGGTTTGGCTGCCTTTTTCTCGCCCCACCAGATGGTGAAAAGTAAGAAGAAGTTCGATATCTTTAATTCCCCAAAAAGTGAATTCGCCTTCAATTCCGGTGATGAGGCCTTCGGTTAGATTTCGGTAAAAATAGTCTTCTCCTTCACCAGGATATTTTTGAATCATATTCATAATCCGATTATGGAAGCCGTAGATTGAGATGAAAAAATCAGGATGGAGATAGCGCCCGCCAACTTCCATATTCAAGCTTTTTTCAGGTTGAAGTTCTGGATTGCCGAAAACGGTGCCTCGGCCGGTTAAACCTGAATAGAACAATTCACTAATGGGGGGAAAGCGGAAGGAGCGACCAATATTAGCTAAGAGCGAGAGCCGCGGGGTAATTTGCCAGGTAGAGCCTAGATAAGCCGAGAAAGATTTGTCTTCACGAGAGATTTTCTGACCTAGGGAAGTAAGGTTGGAAGTTCGAATAAAATCTATTCTACCCCCTATATTAAGACTGAAATGAGAATTGAACTGAATTTTATCATCGACATAAAAACCTAGATTATCACGGGTGCCTTTTTCTAGGGAGGTTGTGGTTGTAGTGGCTATTATTTGTCCGAAAGAGTCGAATTTCCATGTTTGCTGAGTGTCTTTTAGTCCCCGGCGGCCAAAGTAATCTAGTCCGAAATTGAGTTGATGACGGGAAGCCACATTTTTTCCTGCTCTCAATTTAAAGCCAAAACTGGTGCCTTTAATTTTAGCCAGAGCTCGCTTGGCTAAAGACAGGTCCTCTCTCAAGTTTTCTTTTTTGGTTTCTAATTCAGAAGGGAAAAGATAAAACCCGAGACTCAACTGGTCCAGAGAAAAGATTTTTTTCGGGTGTAACCGAAGTTAAAAATAGTATTTCGCTCCCGAGGATACCACTGAGGTTTGAGATGAGCCGAGGGACTGGGTTTGCCAATATCTTTTCCCCAATAATTGAGGAAGGTTAAAAACCACTCTGAATTTTTAGTTTGTTGTTTCAATTTAATCAAAAAGTCCCAGTCCGAGTAGCGAGATTGTTCAATTAAGCCCGTGGGGCGAGGTGTAATCCTCAGCTTTTTTCCCGTTGGCTGCGAAAAACACTCCTACTTCTCCCAGATGACCACTCAGACTAAAAGAAGCTGCTTTCTCTTGGCGACTGGTGTTATAGCTAGTTTGAAAAATTCCCTGCCAACGGGAATCTCCTGGGGGATTTTTGGTGATAACATTAATAATACCGCCGATAGCTCCCGAGCCGTAGTAAACCGAGTAGGGACCACGATTGATTTCAATGCGGTCAATATTATTTAGGTTGATAAAAGAAGCGCTGGCGCCAATTCTTCTTTCAGAAACAATTCGGGCTCCATCAATAAGAAGTAACACCCGGTGTTCAGCTACACCCCGAATGGAAGGGGCCATGGAGTACCCCCCTTTACCGACCATGGCGACCCCGGGACTTCTCTCCACTGATTCAGCTAGATTGGCTGTGCCCAGTTAGGTCAAAACTGATTGAGGAATAATGGTCCGATGAGAGGGTAAGCTGACATCTATCACTGAATCTGCTTGGGCCACTACTGTGACTTCTTCTCGAAGCGTGAGGAGTTTAGGAGTTTTAGCTTTTAAGCCGAATTCTACCCAGCGTCCTTCGCCGGCTTTAACTTCGAGAGTTAGTAAACCAGGCATAAAGTAAGGATGCGAGAAAATGATTTTGTATTTCCCGGGAGGTAAATTTTTAAGAATAAAATTTCCTTGCTCATCACAAGAGACTTTTAAACCCAATTCTTTAATTTCCACTACTGCTCCGGCTATGGGTTGACCGTAGAGATCAAGTACCCGACCTTTGATAGTGGCTGAGTTTCCAGAAAAAGGGAAGAGGAGAGGGGCCAATTGTGAGGAAAATAAAAAAAGTAAGAAAGGCAGAAGGAATTTTTTAGAATGAGAATAATCCATGTTTTGACTCCGCCTGAAAAGACAAGATTTGAGCATCAAGAGAATCTAAGAAGGTGTTCTGATTATAAATTATTATTTTCATGAATTAAGTGAAATATTATATATCAACCTGGCCGGGCGTTCAATGAGGAGAAGAGGAAGTCCTAGGAGCGATTTTATTTCAAATAGATCTTAATGAGCTTGGTAATGAATTTTTCATCTGGGGCCGGAGGGAAGCTAATCACTAATGAGGAATTCTTTAAGGAAGCCCCTTCTAGGCTTTTGATTTTTTGTTGATTAATTAATCTTAGCTGGTATTTACCACCTGGTCGTCCCTGAGCTTCAATAATTATTTTTTTGGGTTGGAATTCGAGATCAATTATTTTTAAACCTTGATTTTTAGCTCCAAGGGTTAACTCGGGCCAGGCTGGGATAATTTCCAGGGTGGGTTCAAAGTCAATTCGGATGAGATGAGAATTGGTGGTTAAAACTATTTTTGCCTCGGGCCAAATAACTTGGTTTTCTTCATGAATCTGGAAGGTTATTGGGTGGTTATCCACTGTTATTTGCTTTATTCTGGTGCCTCGAGAGAAACAAGGGGCAATGGTCAAGTTATAGCCTGAAGCCTTGGAGTGAGTGAGAGTTATAATTAAGGAATTTCTTTTTCGCTGGAGATATAGATTGAAAGAGGCTGAGCCGACTTGGAAATTGTTTATTTTAATCTCTGACCAATCAGCGGGCAGCTGAGGGTGGAAGGTAATTTTTTTCTTAAGGGCGGAGCCTTGAAGTCCCAGCAGCCCTTGAATAAGAGGAAAGAGGAGGGCGTGAGAGGAAAATCCTTGGAGAGGTACAGCTTCTTGAGGCCAAATATGCAAAGTGCCAGAATACACTTCTGTAATTGCTCCCAGGGTGTGTTCAAAGGTTAAAGCAGCCGTTGATTTCAGTAGAGTTGTGGCTTGAAAGCTAAGATGTTGACGGTAAAGAGCCATAATCAACCAGCCGTTAAGAAAAGGCCAGACGGCTCCGTAATTATAGTTTAAAGGACCATAAAGTGAACTCTGATTAGAAAGACTGCGGATTCCCCAATCAGTGAGCATGTCTGCCCGAAGTAATCTTTTAAGGGAAGCGGTCCGTTGTTCAGGCTTTCCCCAGTTCCACATAATGCCTAGAGTGTTCCAGGGGGAGATTTCTTTAACCTGGTGACCTTGAGGGTTAAAGGCATAGGCGAAAAATTTTTCTTCCTGGTTCCAAAAGCACCGAAGATAAGTCTCTTTAGCTTGGCGAAGAATAGAGCGAGCCTGTTGGGACAAATTCTCTTTCTTCATGAAGGTCGCCATTTTTTCCATGGCTTGCAGAGCTCGCAGCCAGATAGCCGCTAGATAAATATCAGTTTGAATGTCTGTTAAAGCGCCGTATTCCAGGGCTCCTAATCCAGCTTGGCGGTTATCCATTAGACCATTCTTATTTTTATCGGTCGCCAGGCAAAAGCGAAAAGCTTTAACGGCTGCTGGCCAACATTGATGTAAAAAGTTCAAGTCACCACTTTGAGTGACATAGTTTTCCAAAGCCACAAGAAAATATGGCGTGGTGTCGGCATGAATATATCCGTAGGGATAATCCTGCCACCAATTAAGATAAGCGGCTGCCTGGGAGAGTTCATGGGCCATTTTGCCATCGGCCCGTTGCCATTTAAGAGTAAAAGCCAAAGCCTTTTTTACTAACGGGAAGGCCCCGGCCGCAGTTAACCCTAATGAGTTAATGTAGGCATCACCGCTGAAGAACCAGCCAAAACCAGGACGACCTGAAGTTCCTGAGGGCCCTAAACCGGCTACTAGCCCTTGGCCTAAATCAGGATTATTTACTAGTAGTTTAGCCAGAGAAAGTTTAGACCAAATAAAGGCTTGATTGAGCTTTTCTTCAGGGCAGGTCAAAGAGAGGGTTTTTTTGAGGAAAGAACGCCAGTATTCAACTGTTTCCAGGTAGTAAGTTTTAATTTTGCTCGGCGCAGTTTGGAAAATTGAAGCAAAGTCCTCTCTTTTTCCTTTGCCCCCGGTAATTATGATGGGCCAATACGCTTTAGGACCAGATTCTTGAGGGGAGATTTCAATGACAAATTCATTAGGGGAATCGGATAGCATATGAGCAGGAGTATAAGAGATACCCGAAGCTGTTGGAGAACCGATGAAGGCATGGTTTTTACCAGTAGGTTCGGAAATAACATAAGCATGAAGATTTTTGTCCCAATAGGAATATTGGCCTCCCAACCCCGCCGGCCACATGGGTTGCAGAACAGGAATAAAGGAACAAACAATCTTTAGAGGCACGGTCGTCTCGACCTTGAGGAGAATGAAGCCGGCGGGGAGATGAGGCGGGGAGAAATAGATGGCCTCGACCGTGAAGCTCTGATAAGCAAAACGTAAAGTCACTGCTTCCGGAGCTACTGAAATGCTCTGCACCAGGTCTTTTCCTGCCAGAGGCCGGGTGGCTTCCTGGACAAAAAAGGAGAATTTAAATTCACGGCAGAGTTTCAAAGGATAAGCCCAGGCTTCAAACGAACCGCCTTCCTCACCGATAAAGGCAAATTTTTGGCCCGTCTGGACAAAAGGAGTCCCAGGTTGGGCCAGGCGGGTTAGCTGGGCTGAGGAGGGCTGACAAGATAAAAAGGGGACTGTTTGTGATTTGAGGGCGGTTTCCCCCCAGGCCGGAGGTACAGAATAAAATATTAGGCCAAAACACAAGAATAAAAAGCTTATTCTCCGCCGAAAAGTGAATTTAAATTTTTGCTGAAAGCTAGCTATAGATATTTCGTTCATAATATTTTCCCCTATTTAACTTTTTCTTACCGTGTGAGATATAGCAGATTCTGTTCAACAGGTAAAGTTTTCCTTTTTTTAGGTAAAGTCTATATTTTCAATTATATCCACAATTATGTTTTTTAATAGGAGTTATCAGCAGATATTTTTAGCGAATAAAAAAATTGGAATTGAGATATTATCATATGAGATATTATCTTTGAAGCGATTCCTATTCAGATATTGTTATTGAATAAAACAATTTAAATTTTACGCCCGGATTATTGCTATCATATTAAAGTGGAGATAAAAAATTAGAGAAATAAAGATTCCAGATTGAGGGCCCCAAATCTTGTTTTACTCCAGATGTTTATTTAATATACCCTAAAGCGCGCATGCTTTTTTCAAGCTCTTTTCTTCCTTTTTTTTGCGGTCTAATCATTTTTTTCATTTCTTCAATATAAAGCTTATTTATCAACCGAATAAATTGTCTGACAAGTTTTGGATGATATTGAGCTATGTTTTGCTTTTCCTCTGGGTCTTTTTCGATGTTATAAAGCTCAAATTTTGCAGTTGGCGGTGGTGCGGGCTGGAAGTGTTCAGGAGGAAGATTAAAATTATTATTTATAATAAATTTAAAGGGCCTCTGATAAACTGCAATCCGTGAAGGGAGTTCAGGAGGATAGTGAATTGCTTCTAAATCAGAAATGGAAATCCTGTCTTCTTTTTTTCCTTTGAGTAGAGAAAGAAGGCTTTTTCCATCTAGTTCATTATCATTGTAATCGAGACCAATCACCTCAAGTATAGTTGGCATTATATCCGTTACTCGTCCCACCTCTGTAACCCGGAGGTTTTTATATTTCATATTGGGAAATTTAATAATTAAAGGAACATGGATGAGTTCATTGTATAGAGAGTGACCATGGAGCCAGGCCCTCCTTTCAAAGAATTCTTCTCCGTGGTCAGAGGTAAAAATTATCATTGTATTTTCATATATTTTTAATGATTTTAATAGATTAATTAGAGGTTTTATAAGTTTTTCGTCTGTAAAGCGAATTTCACCGTCGTATAAGGCAATGATATTTTCTCTCTGTTCAGGTGTAAGAGCTTTGAATTCGTCGGGATGATTTGGAGAAAATAGAAGTTTTTGCATATTTGCCTTTTTCCAAGGCATTTTTTTGCCCTCAAAAAACATGGAATTGAAAGGTTCAGGTGAGAAATATGGTTCATGAGTTTGATAAGTATGGAGAAAAGCAAAGAACTTTTTACATTTATTTTTATTTAGCCATTGAGAGAAATCGGCAAACAGCAATCGGGCGGAAGCTTTCCATTTGTGTGAATTTTTATATTCAATATATGACTCAAATCCTTTCGCAAATCCAAATCGAGCGCTGACTAAGCCTCCACCGGTGATTGCTATTGTTTTATAACCATTATTTCGAAGGAAATCGGCCAAAGTAATTAAATTTGTTTCTATATAAGGATTCTTTTTTGATACAAGGTGGTGACGGTTATCTAATCCAGTCAAAAGAGATACATGAGCTGGAAGGGTCCACGAAGTGGTTGAGAAAACATTGGCAAACAGTACAGCTTCAGAGCATAACTTTTCCAGATTGGGAGTAGTTTGCCTCGGGTAGCCATAACAACTAAGATGATCAGCTCTTAAAGTATCGAGTGATATAAGAATCACATTTGGAGAAGAATTATTTGAAGATAGATGCGTAGATTTATATAAAGTTGGATTTTCCCAGTATGAAAGAAGCAAGCCTGGCTTGATTGTCTCTTTATCTGGGGAGAAAGACATCCTAGAAGTAATAAATCTCAGTCTAACTTTTTTCCCCCCGTAAGAGGTAAGGTTTATTATTTTTCGATTGAGATAGGAAGAAGTTTCCTGGGGATTGATTGTTAGTTGGTCTTCAAAAAGTACTTTTTCTTTATTGTCCACTTCAATTGTTAATTTATAGAGAACTTCTTCTTCTAACGAAGAACTTTCAGATAACAATTGGTTTGCTACCCCATATCCGAATTCCAGATAAGTGGAATGAGGAAGCCGGAGGGAGAACGAATATTCTGAATTCGGTGGTGCAAAGATTACAGTTACCATCTCACTGAACGCTCGACTGCTTTTGTCATTCATAATAACTATTTTCTTCTTTAATCCATAAGGATTTTTCTTTATCCCTAGGTCATAACACAGGGCAGTATTTTCAAGTTTGGCTAATAATGAAATTAAGGATTTTATGGGATTTCGGATTATGATTGCTGTGAAATAAAAACTGGCGTTATGATTTTTCTTGGAGAAAAATGTAAAATTCAGTGTAGTTTTCCCTTTTTTTGGATCAATTGAAAAACAAATTGTATTTTTGGAGCTGAAATTTAGAGATAGTGTCTCTACCATGGATTCTTTTTTAATTTTTAAAATTCCTTCCTCAGAGGTAGAATAACCCAAAATTTCTACGGAAACTTTGCTGGGGAAGTTAATTGGTAATTCACATTTGTAACTTTGATTGGATCTAATTATTTGCCTTATAGGAATAATGCCATCTATAGGTGCGGGATAATAAGTGGCATATATTTTGAAAGGTTTATGGAGATACTTTTCAGGAATGGACAGAAGTAGAAGGTCTTTTTGCGATTTAATAAATAATTGCGAGATAGACATGGGTACTTTTTCTTCAGGATTTATTAAGTCGTATGTAACAATTATCTCATTTATCCCAATACGAGCTGTTCCTAACAGAGAGAATTTTCCTGAATTTCGAATGATGGTTTCATCTGATAATTTATCGTTAACAAAAAGTTTTAGCTTAATAGGAATTCTTGGTAAATGATGAAATTTTATTTGGATATCAAGCCTGAATAAGCCCTCAGGAAGGAGAATGTCCGTTTTCCATTTTTTTGCTTGACTGAAAGGAAAGTTATCTGTTTTTTTCTCTTTTTCCATAAATTCCGTAAATAGTTTTTCTCCCTTTTTTAAAACCCAACTCAATTTTTCTTGTTGTTTTATCTCTAGATAAGGGATTAATTTTCTATCTAATCTTAAAGAAATAGACTTTGATATATCATGTTGCCCTCTATGAAACACAGGAAATTTTGTGCTTGCTAGATAATATTTATGACCTTTATATAAAATTGGTTGTAATTGAGAAAAGTCCCATTGCTGATTAAGCCTTTTTAAATGTTTATTTACTAGCTTATATGGAGAAGTAATAATATTCTTATCGTTAAGTTCATCTATCAACCGGTAATAAAAATAATCTCTATTAATTGATTTCGAGCAAGATAAAACTGTTGATAACAGGATTGAGATAAAGATATTTACTTTTGTCTTTTTATTCATTTTTTATCCTTATATTAATTTTTCGCATTTGTTTTGTTTCCATTAGTTGGAGTAACAAACATAAATAAAATTATCATAAAAAATGAGAAGAAATGAACCCCCTTCAATGAAAAATGAACTGCCCCCCAAAATTTGTACCACCGGTAATGTTAGTGTTTAGGTGTTATAATAGGCATCATCAGAGGGTAGAGAGAGCCCTGAAGGAGGCTGATGATGTCTGCAAAACGAAAGAAACGCTACTCAGCTCATTTTAAGTTTCAAGTGGTGATGGAAGCTATTAAAGGAGAAAAAAGTGTTGGTCAGCTGGCCCGGAGCTATAATGTTCATCCTATTTCGATTCTGCGGTGGAAGAAAGAATTTATGGAGAGGGGGCCTGAGATATTCTCCCAGAAGACAACAATTCATGACTATGAGAGGAGAATACGCGAATTAGAGCGATTAATTGGCCACAAGGAAGTGGAGATAGCATTGCTCAAAAATTTTTTAACCGAGAGCTCAGTCGGGAGGAAAAGTTCGGTTTAGTGGAAGAACACAAAGATAAATACGGACTTAATAAGGTGTTGCAGGTAATAGGCATGGCCAAAAGCACTTGGTATTATAGGCAGCGAAGGAAGAGTTATGAAGCTAAATATGAGTATTTAAGGAAGCCCCTTATGGAGCGAGCCGAAGAACATCCTGAATATGGGTATCGGAGGACGACAGCGGAGCTGAGGGAGAGGGGCTATAAGGTTAACCATAAGGTAGTAGAGCGTCTTCATCGGAGTTTTTATTTAACTGTGATGAGAAAAGCCAGGAAGCCTCGAGCTAATCCGATTCAAAGGCTCCTCAAACAAGTTGGACCCAGGATAAATTTGGTGAGTCAACTTAAGGAAATCAAAGAATTTGAAGTTATTTA
>Ga0190361_1000012_pt1 | contig 91877 bp, 89 predicted proteins | sample 48721845_MG_FD_161273 | JGI IMG/M metagenome (GOLD analysis project Ga0190361, IMG submission 161273) | Hydrothermal vent microbial mat bacterial communities from Southern Trench, Guaymas Basin, Mexico - 4872-18-4-5_MG | ecosystem: Environmental > Aquatic > Marine > Hydrothermal vents >... | reverse complement strand
TTGGAGTAGAAGGAACGAGTGAGTTTTATGATGGTTTTAGGGCTTATACGTCTCATAGCGAGGGAGATTATATCATCTCCCTCGTTTTATTTTCTATACCTACCTCATTATTTTTGATACAGCCCCATCGGTGATGAATGGTGGGCGTTGGGGTATAGGGAATAGGGTACAAGGTATAGAGTAAAATAATTTATCTTAATCACCGGCGAACCCCGATCACCAACCACCGAGCAAACATAGTTTTAAAACAGCACCAAGGATGTGCATTGAACATACATATTTTGCAGATTCGATACCTTAGGGAAATTTTAAAACATCTATCGAGTAAATATGGTCGATTTTAAATAATGCAATAATAAACAAAAAAGACCAAACTTATTTATTGTATTATGATATAAACATAACAAGAGGTGAAAGAATGAGGTTTGAAGATCTCTACGATGTTAATCCATGGTGGCTGGATCCTGATAGTATAAAAACAGATAAACATGTGATTATGTACGAAACCAAGAAGTACAGATACCACCCAAGTAGGATTTTGGAGCAAATAAAATTCGACGAGCCAGGACTCTACATATTAAGAGGGCCAAGGCAGATCGGAAAAACAACTACTATCAAACTGATCATCAAAAAGTTGATCACAGAAGGTATAAATCCGAGGAAGATATTGTACTTTCCATGTGATAATGTTAAGGACAGATTTGAATTTACCGAATTAATGATTCGTTACGTAAAAACTTTGCCCGAATCAAAAGAAGCGTTCATATTTGTAGATGAAATCACCGTTATACCTGAGTGGCAACTGGCCATTAAATATCTAATAGATAACGGATTTATCGATAAAAGTGTGATTATGTTGACCGGATCTTCTGCATATGATCTTAAAATCTCGAGTGAAAAGTTACCGGGTAGAAGGGGAAGTGGAAGAGATATCATATATCTTCCGCTGAGTTTCAATGAATTCTTAAAAGGTTTTCAGATAGATATCAAGAGGATATCACTCACAGATTTCTTAAATCTTTCAATGGAAGATCTCAAAAATTTTGAGACAAAATTGTCTTTTCTCAAAAGGTACTTCGATATTTACTGGAATACAGGGGGATTTCCATTCGCTGTAAATGAGTTTTTGGAGAATGGGGTTTTGAAGAATGAAACTTTTATCATCATAACTGATTTAATACTTGGAGACGCGGAGAAATATCTTAAAGCCAGGCTCAGAATACGTGAGCTTTTAACAAGATTACCGTAAATAATAGGTCAAAGATTTTCTTGGAATCGTATAGTAAATTTCCTTGAAAATTTCGCAGAGAGTCCCTTAACTGTAAAAAATTATATAGAGTTTCTATCGTACATATACACCTTTGCAGTAGTTTATTTTGTGGACATTTCAAAAAGAACCATGAGGCCAAAAAAGCAGAAAAAAGTCTATCCTATAGACATGCTGGTACTGAAGACACTTGAAAAACTTAGCGACGTGAGAGTGGAACATGGTCATATCGCTGAAATGATTGTTTTGAGACATCTCATAAAAGATTCGGAAGATGTGGAAGATGGGCTCAATCTATATATGGGACCATTTTATTGGCATTCAAATAAAGGTAATGAAATTGACTTCATTGCTGAAAGAGAAAATAAATTGGTACCGGTTGAGGTGAAATATCAAAATAGGATAGCAAAATCCGATTATTTTGGAGTAAAAAAAGTTTTTGGACAAGGAATAATAGTCACGAAAGATACTGTGTTTAAGGATCGAGGAATAACGGGTGTTCCACTGTGGCTTTTCATCGTACTTGTTGAGTAATTCGGATTTTTTTGAAATTTCGACAAAGTTTCGATTTTTCCTTCCAAAAAAATCCAGCAAAACTAAAGATATCACAAATTTTTAATGATTATAAGAATGTAATCAATACCATCATGGAAGTGTTTCAAAATTTGGTGGTCGGGGTTGGGATAAAGGGTAAAGAAAATGGGGAATGGGTATAGAGTAAAATACTCCCCTTTGATTCCTATGCCCTAATCACCACCGAACAGTGACAACTATAGCCAGCAACATCGAACGTTCAGGACCCTTGCCATATTTTTGACACATTTTCAAAGCAGAATAATCTCTGAAAACTATGGAAATTCGGTACAAATGAAACGTATCCTTATAAACACAATTAGAAATATTGAAATCATCGAAAACGCTGTATTTCAGCAGAATATTTTTGATAAGAAAAATTTAACACTTTTGCTTGCATTTTGCGAAATTTTTTACAAAAAATATTACTTGATTTTTTGAAATTTGTGTTATAATATCGTGAGAAAAGAGATATTAAAAATATAAAAGTTTTGGAGGTGATTAATTATGAAAGCAAGAAAGGGTTTCACCCTTGTAGAGCTTTTGATTGTCATGGCGATCATCGCTGCGCTGATGGCAATTCTCATTCCAATGGCCGGAGGAGCGATGAAGAAAGCGAGGGCGACCAAGATAGCTGTCACTATGAGAAATATAGAGCAGGCAGCGGAACAGTGGTTGATGGCAGAATTACCAGATAGCTACAATATAGCTATTGAGAATGGTCAAGGCGGCAATGATTTGGAATCAAAAGGATACTTGAATGATGGTGACTACACAGGTTATGGATTAACCATAACAGAATCAAATGGTGTTATAACTATACAAGTTACTTACAGTACTAATGATTCTGATTTGGGAAATCTGATAGTAAGTAGTCTATCTGATGCATACCCAGATGCTAATTATAACAACAATACAGTGACAATACAAAAAACTATCAACAAGTTCTGGTGATAATTCAGATCGAGAGGTAGGTCATCATGAAAGAGCCAGCGCTTTGCTGGCTCTTTATTTATTTTGTAAATTATTGCAATTTGGAATCTTTTTATGTTAGAATCTTTTCTAAAGTTCGATAACGCAGGAAATAATGGTATATTCTTTAAAGAGGTGATACATTTGCTCGGTGAAGAGATAATCGCCTACGATGTTCTTGATTCCACGAACGAATTCATGAAAAGGGAGTGGGAGAAACTTCACGATGGAGCAGTCGTGATAGCTCTTGAGCAGACCAAGGGAAAGGGAAGGATGGGGAGAAAATGGATATCTCCAAGAGGGGGGCTTTGGTTCTCGGTTCTTTTCAAACCAAGAAAGATCCTTGATCCCAATTTCTATACCAAACTCTTTTCAGTATCCATTGTTCAGGTTCTAGGTGACATCGGGGTCAAAGTCAGGATAAAGTGGCCGAACGATATTTACGTTTGGAACAAGAAGCTCGGGGGAATACTTACCGAAACCATCCTGACGGATGATTTTGTGAAGGCAGTTGTGGTGGGAGTTGGGCTCAATATCAATAATGAGATACCAGATGAGATAAGAGAGAAAGCGGTGAGTCTTCGGGAGTTAACCGGTAGGAGGTGGGATATTATACCCCTGATGAGGAGAATTCTGAGTAAAGTTTGGAAGAACATAAACAAGTACAGGAAAAAACCGGAAGCGCTGACAAAGGTATGGAAAGGGCTTTTGACATTCAAAGAAGGTAGCAGTGTGGATATAAAAGTAGAAGGTTTCACAAAAAAAGCGAAAATCGTGAAAATCCTGCCAGATAGGTTGATCGTCGAACTCGAGGGCGAAAGAAAAGATATCTTTTCTTTGGAACATCTGCATTAGCGACTCTCTTCCAGTATTTCAAAACCTCCTTCTCCCACTGCTTTCACTTTTACTTTTCTTTTTGGAAGATTCACGACTATGATATCCCCATCTTTCACATCGGTTGAAGGTTTCGCGGGTCTTCCATTTATGAAAACCCTGCCTCCCTTTATTACCTCCTGAGCCAGAGTTCTTCTTTTTATGATACCTGTGTTTTTCAAAAACTTATCGAGCCTCAAGACCTTCCCCCCAACACATATATTTTATAAGGTCATCGTAGGTCATACTGAAAGGATCGATGTTTTTTCTTAAGAGTTCCGCGAACACTCTGGATTTTGAAGTTGTAAAACTTTTCAAATTCTGCATGAGGAAACTTCTTACATCCGTATTTAACAATATTTCCCCGTTTTCCATCAAAACGATCCTATCTGCAATGGGCAGCAACCAATCTAAATCATGTGTTGCTATGATCAGCGTCTTACCAAGGCTTTTCCACCTTTTTAAAGCATCCAGTATCATCTCTTTCCCTTTCTTATCTAGCATTACCAACGGTTCATCCAAAACCAGAACCTCGGGATCGTGTACAAGGATCGATGCAAGGGCGACTCTTCTTCCTTCACCTCCTGAGAGTGTGAAAGGAGAGCGGTTTCCTATGCTTTCAAGATCCATGCCAACCAGATTCAGTGCTTTCTCCACAAAGGGTTTTGGATCTCTTCCTGGGAAAAAATTTCTGAAAGCAAAAGCCACCTCTTCAAAAACATTTTCCGCGAAGAACTGATCTTCTGGCATCTGAAAGGCAAATCCGATTCTCCTTCTAACCTCATATCCTCTCTTATGAACGCCATCGTACAGAACCGTCCCGTTTTGTGGCTCCAGAAGGCTTGCGATGATCTGAAGGAGTGTACTCTTTCCCGAACCCGTTTTTCCTAGGACAAGAAGTGTCTCTCCTTCTTCAATGAAGAGGTTTATTCTCTGAATCGCCAGTTTTTCAAGAGGAGTTCCCAGATGATAAGAATAGCTGACATCAACAAGATCTATTCTCAAAATTCTTCCCCCATCAATACCTCTTCTTGATATCCAGATTCTTTTCAACGCTTTCCACCATTTTCTGGAACAGATTGTTCACTTCATCGTCTGTCAACGTTCTGTCTTTCGATCTGAATATGACATAGAAAGTAACGCTTATATGATCCTGAGGAACTCCTTTCCCTTTGTAAACATCCGATACACCGACTTTCTCCACAAGATCTTTACCGATTCTTTTGAGTTCTTCAATGACTCTTGAGGATTCAAAACCGAAAGGCACAAGGAACGAGACATCCCTTCTTATGTAAGGAAATTTGGGAGTTGGCTCATATTTCGGTACTCGCTCTCTCAGGCGGTAGAGAGTTTCAAGATTTATTTCGAAAAAGTAGACTTCATCCTTCACGTCGTACATGTCGAGAACATCGGGATCGACCATACCAAGGAACCCTATTTCTTCGTCGTCCACCATGATCTTCGCTGTTCTCATATCGAAAAATCCTTTTAGCTTCGATGGAATGTATTTTGCACTCACTCCCATCCTTTCGAATATATCGTCTATGACTCCTTTGAGAGAATAGAAACTCACACTTCTTTTGTCTGTGTAGTCCTCTGGATTTTCAAGGCCAACAGCAATCGCACCGAGTTTTTCCACTTCGACAATGTCCTTTCCTTTTTTCGAGAAGACCTTTCCTATCTCAAAGAGTTTCACGTTCTTGTTCTGTCTTTTGTAGTTACCGGATAGAACATCCATGAGGCTGTAAAAAAGAGAAGGTCTCATTACATCCAGATCAGAAGATATGGGATTTAAGAGTTTGACCGTTTCATCCATGAGACCAACTTTTTCAACCTTCTCGGAATCCACGAAAGAGAACGTGACTACCTGATCGAAGCCATGACCTTTCATGAGATCTTCCAGCTCTTTTCTGAAAATTCTCCAATCGTCCCATCCGATGGTGTCGGAAAGCCTTGAGAGCGGTTGAGATGGGATCTTATCGTAACCGTGAATCCTTCCTATCTCCTCTATCAAATCTATCTCCCTTTCAAGATCTGGTCTGAAACTCGGGGGTAAAACTTCCCATCCTTTTTCAACTCTTTCGAAAGAGATTTCAAGACCTTTGAAGATTCTTTCAATTTCGCCACTTTCCACTTTCTTTCCTAGGATTTTTTCAACTCTTTCTTTTCTAACCAGTATCTTTTTTCTTTCCACCTTCCTTGCGATAGCATCGACAGCACCCCTAGTTGCAACTCCACCGGAGAGTTTTTGAATCAATTCAACAAGCCTCTCCATAACGTAGAGGTTGTTCTCGGGATCGACCCCTCTTTCGAACCTGTAGGAAGATTCCGTGTTTATACCAAGATTCTTCCTGGACTTTCTTATCCTTACATGGTCGAAATGTGCAACCTCGAGCAGGACATCTTTCGTATCCTCTTTTATACCAGAATTTTCAGCTCCCATGATTCCTCCAACAGCTATTATGCTTTCTCCGTCCGTTATGAGAGTTTCCCCTCCCTTCAACGTGTATTCTTTCTCATCCAAAAGGACAACCTTTTCACCTGGCCTTGCCTTTCTCACAACTATCGTACCTTTTTTCAGCAAGTTCAGATCGAACGCGTGAACAGGATGTCCCGTCTCGAGCATCACGTAGTTTGTGGCGTCAACCACCGTGTTTATGGATCTCACACCACTTGCAACGAGCCTAACCTTCATCCAGAAGGGACTGTCTTTAACTTCTATACCCCTCACAACCTTTGCGGTGTACCTGGTGCACCCTTCAGTATCCTCTATCATCACTTTCACAACATCGGAGGTCTCTTCCTCTCCCTCCGTCAGTCTGGGTTCTGGCCTTTTGTATGGAACACCGCTGAGCGCGGAAAGCTCTCTTGCTATTCCTATGACGGAGAGACAATCTGGTCTGTTCGGGGTAACCTCTACATCGAGAACCGGTTCATCCATCTTGAAGAAGCTCACAACATCCGTTCCCAATGGAATGTCTTCTTTGAACCTGTAAATAGTCTCGGACTTTTCCTCAAGCCCCAGTTCCTCCAAAGAGCACATCATAGCTTCGGAGAGGACTCCCTTTATCTTCAAAGGTTTTACAACAAGACCTGTATGAAGCTTTGTTCCTTCGAGTGCGAGGGGAACGATATCTCCCATTTTTATCGTTGGATCTCCTGCAACGACTGTATAGACTTTATCTCCTGTGTTCACTCTGCAGATGAGCAATCTATCCGAATTCGGATGCTTTTCTACACTCTCAACCCTTCCGACGACGATCTTACCTTCGAGATCGAAGGCTTTGTACACATCCTCGACGTTGTTCCCACTCATTGTGAGCTCACTTGCTATCTTTTCAACATCCCAATCGATATCTATGTATTCTCTGAGCCAGGAAAGAGGTATCTTCATCCTTTGTTCCCCCCAATCAATATTTGCTCAAGAAGTTGACATCGTTCCTTATGAACTCCCTTATATCGGTTATACCGTATTTGAGCATAGCGATTCTTTCAACACCCATTCCGAAAGCAAATCCTGTCCACTCCTCAGGATCGTATCCAACGTTTTCGAAAACGGCAGGATCCACCATCCCGGCACCCAGTATCTCAAGCCAACCGTATCCTGGAAAGTAAACGTCCACCTCGAAAGATGGTTCTGTGAACGGGAAGAAACTCTGCTTTAATCGAACTTTCGCGTTCTCTCCAAAGATCCTCCCTGCGAAGGTCTCTAAGGTGTATTTCAAGTGTCCCACGTTGACATTCCTATCAACGTAGAGTCCTTCCACCTGGAAGAACATGGGAAGGTGTGTCGCATCGTAATCTCTCCTGTAAACCCTACCAGGAGAGATTATCGCAAGGGGAGGTTTCCTTTTAAGCATGGTCCTTATCTGAACTGGCGATGTGTGAGTTCTCAAAAGAAGCTCCTCTGAAAAGTAGAAGGAATCGTGTTCATCCCTTGCGGGATGCCATTCAGGAGTATTCAACGCATCGAAGTTGTACCATGTTGTTTCAACTTCCGGACCTTCAACCACATCGAAGCCCATGGAAACGAAGATCATCTCGATCTCGTGAAGGGTTTTCAAAACGGGATGGGAATGTCCAGTTTTTCTCCTAGCCCCTGGGATCGTAACATCTACCCAGAGCTCTTTTTTCTTCCTTTCTTTTTCCTTTTCGTACAATTCTTTTTCCTTGATTTCTAAAGCTTCCAGAATCTTCTCCTTGAGTTCGTTTATCCTTTTTCCGATAACGGGTCTTTCTTCCTTTGGCAAATTTCCTAAACTCCTCAAAATTTGAGTTATCTTTCCTTTTTTTCCAAGGTATTCAACTCTGAATTTTTGGAGCTCCTGCAGATCTTCTATGGTTTTCAGTTTGGAAAACATTTCCTTTTCTAAAATCTCAAGATCCATTCTCTCTCCTCCTTGTTGGAGATAATTATATCAGGTTTTATCTACCGTTCTTTGCCTTTAAATTTTTGAGAGTATAATCTTTTGTATGATATCCGAATGAGGAGACGATAATTATGAAAAAAATTGTTCCTGTATTACTTATTCTGTTGATACTAAGTAGTTGCGGATCGCCTCCGCCATTTTTCAATCGCCAACCTCTTCAACCTTCGAATCCGTTCCCTACAAATGGGGCGTCGAATGTTCCTGTGGATGTGACTCTTTCGTGGAGCTGTAGCGATCCAGATGGGGATACTCTCAAATACGATATATACTTCGGCAAGGATCCCAATCCACCATTTGTCAGAAAGGATCATTTTATGAATGCTTGGGATCCAGGAATGCTTGAATATGACACAACATATTACTGGAAAATAGTAGCAAAAGATGGAAAAGGAGGGGAAACACCCGGCCCTGTCTGGTATTTCACAACAGAGAGTACTCCGACTTATACATTGACGGTTACAACCATACCAGAAGAGGGTTTATCAATAGAGATAGATGGAAAAACTTTTACATCTCCAAAAACGATTTTAGTTGAGGAAGGAAATCATACAATTGGAGTTCTATCACCGCAGTATAAAGACAGGAGCAATTGGGTATCGGGAGACGACACTGAATACGTGTTTGACCGTTGGAGCGATGGAAATACACAGAATCCAAGAAATGTGTACATCAATGATGATGCAACTTATACGGCTCTCATGAGTGTCTCCTATTACGTGGATTTTGAAATTGTAGGTGGAGGGAATTTGAATAAAAATGATGGATATTACGCTTCCGGGGCTAGCATATCGGTAGAAGCTCAACCTGACAGTGGTTACAACTTCGATCACTGGGAGATAAACGGACAGGTTTATCGTAACAATTCCATTTCCATCGTAGTGAACGAACCAAAACGTGTGGTGGCTTATTTTACTAAGGAAAATCGTCCACCAGAGGCTCCATCGAATCCTAATCCACCAGATGGACTCGTCGATGTGTCCACCGATATAACTTTATCATGGGATTGTAACGACCCAGATGGGGACACGTTGGCATATGACATCTATTTTGGAACATCTGATCCGCCACCATTGGTTGTTAATAACCATCCCACCAATTCATACGATCCAGGAACACTCCAATACAATACAACATATCGCTGGAAGGTGGTAGCAAAAGATGGAAAAGGAGGGGAAACATCTGGCCCCATCTGGCACTTCACAACGCGAAAGCAACCTGGTAATCCTCCTGAGGCACCGAGTAACCTTGTAGCGGAAACTCTCTCAAGTACACGAATAAAACTCACATGGCAGGATAACTCAGACAATGAAACTGGTTTCAAAATAGAGAGAAAGATAGGAGAAAGCAGTACATGGAATCAGATAACGACTGTTAGTTCAAATGTCACAACGTACACAGACATGGGGTTAACACCTGATACAACTTACTATTACAGAGTCAAGGCTTACAATTCGTATGGAGATTCAGATTATTCCAATATAGCGTGTGCAACGACACTCTCTACTAACAGACCACCAAACATTCCAAGTAATCCAAATCCACCAGATGGAGCAACAGAAGTAACTACTGATGCGACACTCTCATGGAGCTGCAGTGATCCGGATGGGGATATTTTGATGTACGATGTGTACTTTGGAACAGATTCCACCCCATCACTTGCTACAAGCAACATATTGACCAATTCATACGATCCAAGAACACTTAGCTACAGCACAACATACTATTGGAAGGTTGTAGCAAAAGATGGCAAAGGAGGAGTAACAGAAGGACCAATATGGAGCTTCACAACACAAGGAACGCCACAGCACACACTGACAGTCACAACATCACCAGAGACAGGCCTTGTGATAAAGATAGATGGAGTTTCCTACACATCACCAAAGAGTTTGGAAGTTGAAGAAGGAAATCACACAATAGAGGTTGTAACACCACAGTACAAAGACAAGAGCACATGGGTTTTTGGAAATGATACAAGGTATGAATTTGATGAGTGGGATGATGGGAGCAAGGACAATCCAAGGAATGTGTGCGTTGATAAAGATGTTACATACACAGCGGGTATGGTTGTCAGTTATTACGTGGATTTTGAAGTAGAAGGTGGAGGAAGTGTGGACAAGAGTGATGGTTATTATGGATCAGGTGCGAGCATATTAGTTACGGCGAATCCTTCGAGTGGATACACATTTGATCACTGGGAAGTGAACGGTATTGTTTTCCACAACAATCCATTATCTTTGACCATAGATGAACCAAAATATGTGAAAGCTGTGTTTTCAGCTCTTGCACCGGGATCTGTGAATGGGTATGTGAACCTATGGACAGGTGGTTATATACCTCAAGCGCCTGGTGTTTCGATGAAGTTTGTGGAAAGTATCGAAATTTCAAAAATCCCTGAAAAGAGATACAGAGAAGGAGAAGTCGTAGTCGGTATCGAAAACATCTCCATCAAAGATGCAAAAGAATTTTTTGAAAAGAACCTTTCATACGATGTGAAAGATGTTTTCAGAACCGAAGATGATAGTCTGAAAGTTTTACTTTTAAAGGTAAGAGAAGATCCTGTAAAAGTCTCTGCGGAGTTATCCAAACTCCCCTGGGTTTCCTTTGCGGAGCCGAATTACATCTACGGAATGCATCTTACGCCGAACGATTCATATTACAGCTATCAGTGGCATTACGACATAATAAATCTTCCGGCTGCGTGGAATGAAACAACGGGAGATAACAACATTGTGGCGGCGGTTCTGGATACTGGAGTTGATTTGAACCATCCCGATCTGAAAGATTCTCTGGTCGACGGTTGGGATTTCGTGGACAACGATCCGCAACCTATGGATGAGAACGGTCATGGAACACACGTTGCTGGAACGATAGCGGCTGTTACAAATAATCTAACAGGTGTTGCGGGTGTTAATTGGGGCGGAACTTTTGGCACGAAGATCATGCCTTTGAGAGTTCTGGATGCTGATGGAATTGGTTCAACTTACGATATAGCAAAGGCCATAGTGTATGCCACTGAACACGGTGCGAAGGTGATAAACATGAGTTTTGGTGGAGACAGTTCTTCAACACTGGTAGAACAGGCCGCAGATTATGCATATTACAATGGAGTGGTATTGGTAGCATCGTCAGGGAACGAGAGCGCAAACACCATATCCTATCCAGCAGCTCATGATAGCGTTATAGCCGTTGGAGCGGTGAGATACGACAAGCAACTTGCTTATTACTCGAATTATGGACCAGAACAAGAGCTAGTAGCTCCTGGTGGGGATATGACGGTGGATCAGAATGGTGATTTGAACCCTGATGGGGTGTTAAGTACTTACTACGCAACAGAAACTTCTCAAAGTGTCTATGCTTTCCTCCAAGGAACATCCATGGCAGCACCTCATGTTTCAGGAGTCGTGGCACTTCTTATGGCAAGAGGTTTCACAGAGCCGAATGAGATAAGACAGATCTTGAGAAATACAGCCGAGGATTTGGGAGATCCTGGTTTTGATGAGTATTACGGCTATGGTCTTGTAAACCCATACGACGCTCTAACCTATCAAAGTGGATGGGAACCTTTCATAGTATGGGTTGAAGATGCAAGTCACACGGTTTTGGCAACAGGTTGTGTAGATTCCACGGGCCAGTACGATATCTCAAACGTTCCAGCAGGTACAGTTTGCATCTACGCCTGGTGGGATTTCGACCATAGCGATAACGTTTCAAAAGGTGATTACTATGGTTACTACGGTTTCAACGGGGATCCAAACGACCCACCACAACCTGTATCGATTACCCCTGGAGGAAGTGTTACTGTGAATTTCAGTGTGGCCGTGGTTGTCGACGATTCTCAAAGACCAACTCTGAGTCCCATTCTTCTGGAGTACAAGAAACATCTGATAGAGGAGCATTACAAGCGTCTAAAGGGGGATTGATATGAGGTCCAAAGTTTTTTACACCTCCATGAAAGCGACTCCCGAGATGAACCTTCTGAAAAAACTTGAAATACTCCTGGAGAAGGTAGGTATTTCCGAGATTATAAATCCAGGAGAGCTTGTTGCTATAAAACTTCACTTTGGAGAACCTGGAAACCTTGCGTTCATCAGACCACAATATGTCAGGGTTGTGGTCGATAAAGTGAAGAGCTTAGGGGGCAAACCGTTTCTCACAGACACGAACACGCTGTACCATGGAAAGAGATCGAACGCTGTGGATCACATAGAAAGCGCTCTGTTCAACGGTTTCTCTTATACAACAGTTGGCGCTCCCATAGTCATAGCTGATGGTTTGAGGGGAAATGAAGAAGTGGAAGTCGAAGTTAATCTAAAGCATATAAAGAAAGCAAAAATTGGTCCTGCTATAGCCTATGCAGATGCCTTGATAGCTCTCACGCATTTTAAAGGACACGTCTCCACAGGTTTTGGAGGAACCCTGAAGAACGTTGGGATGGGATGTGCCTCAAGAGCTGGGAAACTGGAGCAACATTCAACGTCGAAACCCTACGTGGATGAAAAGAGATGTGTTGCTTGTGGTGTTTGCGAGAAGAACTGTCCTGTGGGGGCTATAAAGGTTGAGAAACACGCGGTGATAGATTACGATGTTTGTATAGGTTGTGGAGAATGCGTTGCGGTGTGTATATACGGTGGAATGAACCCGAGATGGGATGAATCCTCTGACATCCTCTCAGAAAAAATAGCGGAGTACGCTTACGCTGTCATAAAAACGAAGAAAGATAAGTGTCTATTCGTATCCTTCGTTGTCGATGTGTCTCCAGATTGTGATTGTGCATCGTGGAACGATTTACCTATAGTCCCGAACTTAGGGATACTCGTAAGTAAGGACCCCGTGGCTTTGGATCAAGCGTGTGTTGATCTTGTGAACAAAGCTCCCGTTCTCATAGATCCAAGAGCCCAAGGTGATCCTTTCAAATTCGTACATCCAAATGTCGATTGGAGAAGGCAACTTGAACATGGTGAAGAGATCGGCTTGGGAAGCAGAGAATACGAGCTGGTAAAAATCGGTATTTGAGGGGGGAGAAAGATGAGATTGAAGGGAAAAAGAATAGCCATTCTCGTTGAGGATGGCTACGATGAGCTCGAATTTTGGTATCCGAAAATAAGGATGATGGAAGAAGGGGCCGAGGTTGTGATTGTTGGAAGCCCTGTAAAGGATACTTTCACCAGCAAACACGGTATCGTAGTCAGAGTGGATAAGAAAGCTGGAGAAGTTAAGGCGGATGAATTCGATGGGATCATCATACCTGGAGGTCAGGCCCCAGACAGGCTGAGAAGATACAAAGAGGTTCTGGATTTTGTGAGAGAATCCTATGAAAAAGAAAAAACGATAGCTGCCATATGCCATGCTGGGCACGTTCTGATATCTGCCGGTATCTTAAAAGGGAAAAAAGTTACGGGTTTCTTCTCGATAAAAGATGATCTTGTGAACGCAGGAGCAGAGTACCTCGATGAACCTGTCGTGGTCGATGGAAAGATCATAACTTCCAGAAATCCAAGCGATCTACCATTCTTTTGCAAAGCTATCATAGAGAGTCTTGAAGGGTGATCTTTTCCAGATAGGAGGGATGTGAGTGGATACCGGTCGCATGAAGATAGAATGGGTATCGAGATACATGAAACTTTTAAACCTTTTAAGGGAGAAGTTTTCCAAGGAAAAACCACTGGCAGGGCTCAGAATCGGTATCTCCATACACCTTGAAGCGAAGACCGCTTATCTTGCGCTCACCTTGTCAAGCTTGGGAGCTAAGGTTGCCATAACGGGAAGTAACCCCCTTTCGACTCAAGATGACGTTGCAGAAACCTTGAAGAACTTTGGGGTAGAGGTTCATGCAAAAAGAACACACGATGAAAAAGAGTATCTGAAGGGTCTTCACAAAGTTTTGGACTATCATCCCGATTTGATACTCGATGACGGGGCTGACCTCACGGTTCTTGCACATATGGAGAGAAAGGACGCACTTGAAAATCTGAAGGGAGTTTCAGAAGAGACGACAACGGGTGTCAGAAGGTTGAGAGCGCTTGAAAAGAAAGGAATGCTCGTGGTTCCAGTCATAGCGGTGAACGATTCGAAGATGAAGTTCCTCTTCGACAACAGATACGGAACGGGCCAATCAACGTGGGACTCTATCATGAGGAATACGAATGTATTAATAGCTGGAAAGAACGTTGTGGTATCAGGTTATGGATGGTGTGGAAGAGGAATAGCCCTAAGAGCCAAAGGACTCGGTGCCAACGTCATAGTCACTGAAGTTGATCCTGTGAAGGCGGTTGAAGCCGTAATGGATGGTTTCCAGGTCATGAAGATGGATGATGCATCCAAAATAGGGGACATATTCGTAACGGCAACGGGGAATAGGGATGTCATAAGGAGAGAACATTTTTTGAACATGAAAGATGGTGCAATTTTGGCGAATGCCGGACATTTCAACGTGGAAGTTTCGATGAAAGAATTGGAGGAATTGGCTGTTAAGAAATTCCACGCAAGACCTAATGTTGACGGTTACGTTCTTCCAAATGGAAAAACCATCTTCGTCATAGCTGAAGGAAGACTCGTGAATCTGGCGGCAGGAGATGGTCATCCAATAGAGATAATGGATATATCTTTTTCACTTCAAGTTCTTTCACTTCTCTTCCTTTCGAAAAATCATGAAAGTCTGGAGAAAAAGGTTCACCTTCTTCCACCAGAGATAGACGAGGAGGTTGCACGTTTGAAGCTGAAGGCACTGGATGTTGAGATAGATAGTCTAACGGAGGATCAGAGGAGGTACATGGAAGGATGGCAGTAGGACTGCGGTATCATCATTCCTGTGTGAACTGTTTCGGATTGAACACGGATGAAAGGAACGAAAAGGGACTGCCGTGTGAAGTTTGTCTGCCAGAAGAGGTCGAACCTGGGGAAGTTCTGCAACGCCTTGAAAAAAACAGAAAACTCATGTTCTACAGGTATATAAAAGACTTCGAAAAGAAATTTTCGGATTTCTCGGATTTTTTCAAAAGGGTCACTGGATTCCCACCAACAGGGTTTCAAAGAATATGGATGAAGAGAGTGCTTCTCTCGAAAAGTTTCACGGCGATCGCTCCTACTGGAGTCGGAAAGACAACCTTCGGTATGGTCACATCCCTCTGGTTTTCCATTCATGCCAAGAGAAGTGCCATGATCTTGCCCACCCTCACCCTCGTTCTCCAGATAAAAGAAAGGCTAAAGGAGATGGTGAAAAGAATCGATGAAGATATAGACGTAATCCATTATCACTCTAGGATGAAAGAAAAAGATAAAAAAGAATTCTTCGAAAAATTGGAAAGTGGTGATTTTCACATCGCCATATTCTCCACACAGTTTTTGTCGAAGAACAGGGAGATTCTATCGAAGTTGAAATTCGATTTCGTATTCGTTGACGATGTGGACGCGGTTTTGAAGTCTTCGAAGAACATAGACACTATTCTCATGATGCTTGGCATAGAAAAAGAGGCGATAGAAAAAGCATTGATGAAGCTGAGAAAAAAACAAGAAGAAGAGTCCGAAATCGGTGAGCACGGTATATTAGTTGTCTCATCAGCAACGGCAAGACCAAGAGGTATAAGGCCTTTACTCTTTAGAGAACTCCTTGGATTCGATGTGGGAACACTGATAGTCGGTGTGAGGAACATCACCAACTTAAGAATAAAAAGTGAGAACATAGACGATTTATTGGGTTTGTTGAAAAAGTTGAAAGATGGGATCGTTCTTCTTGCAAGGGATGAGAAGACGATTAAACGGCTGTCCGAGATCGTTGAAAATGCCGGTTTCTCAGTTGGAAGATCTTGGGAAAATCTCGAAAAGGCCCTGGAGGCCTTCTCAGAGGGCAGGGTCTCCATAATAGCGGGTGTTTATTCTTATTACGGAAAATTGGTCAGAGGTCTTGATCTTCCAAAGAGAGTGAAGTTCGTTATTTTCTGGGGGACACCCGTTTTCGAATATTTTATCGATATGGAAAAAGCTCCAAGGTTCGTGATAAGAAGAGTTCTTTCCGAAATATCAAAGAAGGATGCAAGGGCTAAAAAACTCCTTCAGATAGTGGATAGATTGGATATAGAGGCACTCAGAGACAGATTGAAGGCAGTTTTATCCGAAGATGAGTGGGAAGAGACTGTCAAAAGAATTTTCGGTCGGTACAGAATCAAAGAGAGGAAACTTCTATTACCGGATGTTCTAACTTACATACAGGCATCGGGAAGGAGCTCGAGGCTTTTAGGATCGAAGCTCACAAAGGGTGTGTCAATCCTTTTTGAAACGGACGATGTTGTTTTCGAATCTTTAAAAGAGAGACTGGATTGGCTCACGGAAGAAGAGTGGATCGATCTGAAAGATGCAGATTGGGAAACCCTTTTGAAAGAAGTGGAGGAAAGCAGAAAAGAAGAGAAGAAGGAGTTCATGGACGTGAAATCGACTCTTTTGATAGTCGAGTCACCAACTAAGGCTGAGACCATTTCGAAGTTCTTCGGTAGATCCTCAACGAGAAGGTACAAAGGGATTCTGGTACATGAATCCATAACAGGGGATGGCATATTCCTCCTGACAGCGACCAGAGGGCACGTTTACGACCTTGTAACGGAGGGAGGAATCTACGGAGTTGAAGTTGAGAATGGAAAATTCGTTCCAGTCTATGAAACCATAAGAAGGTGTAGAAAATGTGGCTACCAGTTTTCTCAGGATCTAGATACTTGCCCCAAATGTGGTTCTAAGGATATAGACAACAAACTAGATGTTCTGAAAAGTTTGAGAGAGATAGCTCTCGAAGTCGATGAAATACTCGTCGCAACGGATCCAGATGTCGAAGGAGAGAAGATCTCGTGGGATGTGACACAGTACTTGATACCTGTTAACAGCAACACTAGAAGGATCGAGATGCATGAGATAACAAGATACGGTTTCAGAGAGGGTATAGCAAGCAAAAGGAACGTTAATTCCAACCTTGTCAAATCTCAGATAGTAAGACGCGTTCAGGATAGATGGATCGGTTTCGAACTGAGTAAGAAGATTCAGAAAGCTTTCAACAGCTTCAATCTCTCCGCCGGGAGAGTTCAAAGCACCGTCCTTGGATGGATAGTAAAGAGGGAAGAGGAATACAAAAAGAGCGAGAAGACCTTCACCAAGTTGACTCTTGAAAATGGCTATCAATTGGAAGTGGAGGGAAGCAAAAAATCCGAGATAGTTAAGGTTTTAAATATAGAAGAGAGTATCGAGAGGATCTCCCCCCCACCTCCTTTCACAACCGACACCATTTTATCTGAAGCATCGAAAAAGCTTCGCTTGGGTGTAAACGAGATCATGAAGATCCTTCAAGATCTGTTTGAGAAGGGGTTCATAACCTACCACAGAACCGACTCGACCAGAATATCTACAGCAGGTCAGATGATAGCAAAGAGTTATCTGGAAGCAAGGGGAAAAGGAGGAATATTCAAAGGAAGAAGCTGGGGAGAGGGAGGAGCGCACGAAGCTATTCGCCCCGTTAGGGCTCTCGATGTCACGGATATAGGGAATTTCGTTGAGGAAAAGCTGGTTGAGGAGATCAGTAGAAACCATTTGAACGTCTATTCGCTGATATTCAATAGATTCATGGCAAGTCAATCCAAAGAAGCGGTTGTGAAGAAACAGAAGGTGTCTTTAGAAGTTGATAATGATATCGTGGAAATTGAGATAGTATCCGAAATAGTGGAAGATGGATGGAACCTGTTTTTGCCAATGAGGGTTTTTAAAGCTTTCGAAAAGAAAAATTACCGAGTGGTTGAAAGAAAAATTTACAAAAAACACACGATTCCTCTTTACACACAGGCTACTATTATTGAGGAGATGAAGAGAAAGGGTATAGGTAGGCCCTCAACCTATTCTAAAATCGTAGAAACACTCTTTACACGTGGTTACATTGTGGAAGATAACTACAGAAGAATAAGACCAACGCAACTTGGCAAGAGGGTCTCTCTGTTTTTGAAAAAAAGATACAACAGGTTTGTGACGGAAGAGACCACTAGAAAACTAGAAGAGCTCATGGACGAGATCGAAAATGGAGAAAAGGATCATCAGGAAGCTTTGAAAGGATTTTTTGAAGAGTTGAAGAACATAATGGAGGAGGTGTGAGGAAGATGTGGGTTCTCTTCGTTGTTCCACTGGTTTCCTTAGGATTTGCCGCATATAATTTCTCCGCGGTCATGAAAAAACCTGTTGGAACGAAGAGGATGGAAGAGATATCTTCCTACATAAGAGAAGGTGCCGATTCCTTCGTAAGTCATGAGAATAGAGCCGTATTCAAAAGCGTCATACCAATAGCGATAGTCCTGATGATCGTCACGACGTGGCAGACAGGGGTGGCTTTTCTGCTAGGGTCCGTTATGAGTGCCCTGGCTGGTGTTGTTGGAATGAAGATGGCAACTAGAGCAAACGTGAGAGTCACGAACACTGCAAGAGAAACAAGAAGCATTGGAAAGGCCTTGAAAGTGGCGTATCAAGGTGGTAGCGTCATGGGACTTTCGGTGGCAGGTTTTGCTCTCTTTGGCCTTGCCGTTGTTTATTATGTCTTCGGTCATCTCCTAGGACAACTCGATCCTAAAAACCTCAACATCGTTGAGAACTGGATAGGTGTAAATTTCGTTCCATTTGCGATGACGGTCTCAGGATATGCCCTTGGATGTTCCATAATAGCTATGTTCGATAGGGTTGGTGGAGGAGTTTACACAAAGGCAGCAGACATGGCTGCAGACCTCGTTGGTAAAACCGAGCTCAACCTTCCCGAGGATGACCCGAGGAATCCTGCAACAATAGCCGATAACGTCGGAGACAACGTTGGAGACGTGGCGGGGCTTGGTGCGGACCTTCTGGAGAGCTTTGTTGGGGCCATCGTTTCATCCATAATCCTTGCATCCTACATGTACCCGATAATAGGAACGGACAAGATATCAGCAGAGACCATAACCAGGTTGGTAGAATATCCCCTCTTCTTCGCTATAATTGGTCTCACATCTGCCATGATAGGTATTCTGTACGTTCTTGTGAAGAGACCTTCTGAAAATCCACAAAAGGATCTGAACATAGGACTCTGGTCCTCTGCGATAATCACGATGGTAGTATCAGGCTTCATGACTTACTACTATCTCAAAGGAGTACCGGATCTCAAGGTCGTCGGTTTCAGATACGGCCCTATATCCCCCTGGTTCTCCGCTTTGACGGGAATAGCAGCAGGAATAATAATGGGGTACTGGGCCGAGTACTACACGAGTTACAGATACTCGCCGACGAAGGAATTGAGCTATTCATCAATAAGTGGAACCGGTATGGTGATATCCAACGGTCTCTCTTTGGGGATGAAGAGTGTGTTCTTCCCGATAATGACGCTTCTCATATCCATACTCTTCGCCAATCACTTCGCCGGGTTGTACGGCGTTGCGATCTCAGCTCTTGGGATGCTTTCGTTCGTTGCAACAGCCGTTTCCACAGACAGCTACGGCCCCATAGCAGACAACGCAGGTGGAATCAGTGAGATGTGTGAACTCGATCCCGAGGTCAGGCATATAACTGATAGACTAGACGCAGTTGGCAACACAACAGCAGCGATTGGAAAAGGATTCGCCATAGGTTCAGCAGTCCTTGCCGCCCTTTCACTCTTTGCATCCTACATGTACTCTCAGATAAGTCCGAAGGATATCGGAAAGCCTGTGGAGATGATATTGCTTCTGAACATGATCGATGCTCGAACCATAGCTGGTGCTCTTCTTGGAGCAGCCCTTCCATATTACTTCAGTGGGATGCTCATAAAATCCGTGACTAAAGCCGCTATGAGGATGGTTGAAGAGATCAGAAGACAGTTCAGGGAGATACCAGGACTCATGGAAGGAAAGGCAACGCCAGATTACACAAAATGTATAACTATAACCAGCGAAAATGCCTTACGTCAGATGAAAGCTCCTGCATTCATCGCCTTGCTGACCCCGCTCGTTACAGGGTTCTTACTTGGACCCAAATTCGTGGGTGGAGTTCTCATAGGAACAACCCTGAGTGGTGCCATGCTTGCGATTTTAACAGCAAATGCCGGTGGCGCCTGGGACAACGCGAAGAAATTCCTCGAGCAGGGTAACATCGAAGGCTATGGAAAAGGATCGGAACCTCACAAAGCCCTGGTCATAGGTGATACAGTCGGAGATCCTTTGAAGGATACCGTGGGACCATCACTGGATATTCTTATAAAGATAATGGCCGTTGTATCCGTCATAGCTGTTTCGATCTTCAAAGAGATACATCTGTTCTAAGAGGGGATGATGGATGCTAAGGGAGATTTTGAAGTATCTGAAGGAAAAGGAGGAAAAAAGAATACCTTATTTCGTGCCGAGACAATGGATCCCAGAAGGATACGATGGTTGGGTTGAGGAAATAAATGGAAAATACTCTGTAAGACCCTATGAATTCTTCTCGAAGGTCATAGAGAGCGTTTTTGAAAGAGCGAGGGAGGGGATAGATTATTCCCTTCCCCTTTCCAAAATAGAAGGAAAGGAAAACAGGGATTGGATCAAGAAGTCCACAATGTACATTTCACTTCCCAGAATGACGACATCTTACAACCACAAGGGATTTGGTAGGTTCGAACCCATCGATATATTCGGATACAAGGAATCTGGAACTTTTTTGAAGATGATAGCCATCCTTCCCTACCTTAAGAAATTTAAAGTGAACGTTCTTTATCTGCTCCCTGTGAGTCAATCGAGTGAGGTTTTCAAAAAAGGTGAAGTGGGGTCACCATATGCTGTGAAAGATCCTTTGAAGATCGATACCATATATCATGATCCACTGCTTGAAGATTTCGAAGTTGATGATGAATTTAAAGCTTTAGTTGAAGCCTGTCATATTCTGGGAATAAGGGTTGTTCTAGATTTCATCCCAAGAACCGCTGCAAGAGATTCGAATCTCATTTTAAAACACCCTGAATGGTTCTACTGGATAAGGATCGAAGATCTTCAAGGTTACGGCCCACCGAAAATACCTGGGAGAGGTTTCAAGATACCTGAGAAGGAGGATATTCCTTACATATATTCCCTCGAATCGGTAAAAAAACACTTGTCAAAGTTCACCAGATCGCCAAAGGAAATCGATCCTCAGAAATGGGAAAATTTTGTAAAGAACGTGAAAGAGGATGATTTCTTGAGAAAACTCGTCGAGGTGTTCGGTGTCATAACTCCTCCAGGTTTTTCGGATTGGATAAACGATCCTCAACCGACATGGGACGATGTGACGTTCCTGAGGCTCTTTCTTGATCATCCCAAAGAAGCTTCAAAATATGTAAGAGAGGATCAGCCCCCTTATGTTCTATTCGATGTGATAAAGGCTAGTAAATTCCCTGGAAATATACCGAACGAAGAGTTGTGGAAGTACCTTGAGAACGTCATACCTCATTATCAAAGGAAGTTTGGTATAGATGGTGTGAGACTCGATATGGGGCATGCTCTTCCAAAGGAATTGGAAAGAAGGATAATAGACAAGGCCAGGAGCGAAGATCCGGCGTTCGTGTTCATAGCGGAAGAACTTCAGATGGAAAACGATGCAAAAGCTAAAGAGTCAGGTTATGATGCGATAATCGGTAACAGCTGGTGGGCTCTACCCAGGATACCCGAACAGACGTACACGTTCTATCAGAGTATGGCCCCAAGACTTGTGATACCCTACATGGCTGCTGCGGAAACGCCGGATACCCCAAGGATTACCGGAAGGAAACCTGAGGTGCTCGCAAAACTCGTTCCATTTCTCTGTGCGTTCTCTCCAAATGGAATATTTGTGATAAATTCGGGGCAAGAGCTTGGAGAAAAACAACCCATGAACCTTGGACTAGATACAGATATAAATCAAAAGCTTTCACTTGATCCTGAAGATCAATTCTTCGGCAAGCTCGCGTTCTTCGATCATTACGCCCTTCATTGGGATGAAGCGGAAGAGGACATTATGAAATTTTTGGAGAAATTATCCAATGTGAGAGAAGAATTTCTGGATATTCTAATCGATGGAGAGTACAAACCTGTTTATCTGAGCTGGCAGGATGGAAAGACCGCAAATACCAGTTTTTGGAAGGAGAACATAGGTCTGATCGTTCTTGCAAACCTTGATGTTCGATCCCCAAGAACCATGGATGTGATCGTGAGTATGACGCTTGGAAAAGAGGTTGTTGTGAAAGAATGTATGGAATGGAAGGGAGAAAATTGGAGGAAGAAAGAGCACAGCGATGATAGAATTCTGGTATTCCTCGAAGAAGGAGGATTCTCACTGTTGAAGGTAGTGATCAAGGAGGGATGATGATGGAAAGGTCTGAAATACTGGAAAAAGTCAGACGAATGATTGCGGAAAAATTGGGGATAGACCTTGACGATGTTAAAGAAGATGCAAACATCATAGAAGATCTAGGTGCAGATTCTCTTGACCTTGTCGACATCGTTATGTACGTTGAAGATACCTTTGGTATTCGAGTAGAGGATGAGGAACTCGAAAGGATAAAAACATTGAAAGACATAGTGGATGGTATCGTGAAAAAATTGGAGGGAGGATCAGATGAGAGCTGATGCGAGGTGTTTGATATGTACACTGAATCAGGCTATGAGGGTTCTCAACAAGTATGAAAAGAGCCATCACAAGAAATGGCAAAGGATCCAAGAGGTCATGAAAAAGCTTTCTGAGATGGAATGGGGTATGAAACCTTTAGAAATTGGAGGGGAAATTCATACGTACTTAAAAAAGGTTCTGAACACCAAAGACCCGTATATCGAGGAGAAGAAGAGATCAAACGAAATGGCTGAACGAATTCTGGAAGAGTTGAAACCAATGATAAAAAGCTCAGCAGATCCTTTATACGATGCATCGAAACTTGCAGCTGCTGGTAACCTCATCGATCTTGGACTTCCAGATTGGAACGAGAAAAGGGCTTTTGAAAGGATAAAAGAAATCTTGAGTAAACCTTTCGGCAGAGAAGATTTTGAGAAATTCAAAGAATCCATAAAAAACGCTTTTTCTCTACTGTACGTTCTCGATAACTCTGGAGAGGTTGTATTCGATAGATTCTTCATAGAGATAATGAAGGAGTACAACCCTTCTCTTGAGGTGACAGTTGCCGCGAAGGCTTCACCCGTTATAAACGATGTGACGGTCGAGGACGCCCTGAGTGTCGGTATGGATAGAGTTGCAAACATCATAAGTTCCGGTATGGAACTTCCCGGTACCATGTTGGACTTCTCCAACGAGGATTTCAGGAAACATTTCTTCGAATCTGACATCGTTCTCTCAAAAGGACAGGGGAATTTTGAAGGATTGGTGGATGAAGACAGAAAGAACCTGTTCTTCCTCCTGGTCGTGAAATGCGATGTGGTGGCTGAATTTTTGAACGTGCCCGTGGAATCCCTGGTTTTCGTGAGTAGAGATACCCTGGAGTGATGAAAACACCGTGAAGAATCCTCAGGGACCTTCGTGTCCCCTTTTATTTTTGGAGGTGGGAATTTGAACAGATTGGAAACGATGAGAGAATATTTCTTTGCCACAGTTGGAACCTTCATAACGGCTTTGGGATTGGTGGTATTCCTGATACCGAGTAACATCGCAGCTGGTGGGGTGAGCGGGCTTTCTATAATCTTAAACCACTTCGTTCCCATATCCGTTGGGGTATGGATGTACATACTGAATGGCCTCCTGTTTTTGATAGCTTTTCTGACCATCGGTTTCGATTTCAGTGCGAAAACGATATACTGCACCTTCGTCCTCAATTTCTTCGTCGATTTTCTCGACAGATTCTCAATTGTACCCAAGTACAGTGGAGAGGATCTGTTTATAGTCGTTTTCTTCGGTGACATTCTGACAGCTCTTGGAATGGCTATAACTTTCTCTCAAAATGCATCCACAGGTGGAACAGATATAATCGCAAGGATTTTTAACAGATACCTTGGAACATCTCTGGGCACGACCCTCCTCTTTGTGGATTTCACCATAGGGGCCCTTGCTGGTGTTTCGTTCAGTGCAAGAACGGGTATGTACTCGATCCTCGCGATCATAATAAACGGTCTTTCAATAGATTTCATAATGCATGGTTTGGAGCTATCGAGTGAGGTCTTCATAATTTCAAGCAAGAACAAGGAGATAGCAAGCTTCGTTCTAAACAAGCTTGAGAGGGGTGCAACCTATATTCCTGCAAAGGGTGCCTACACGGGAATGGATAGGGAGGTCTTAATGGTCGTTGTGAAAAGAAGGGAGTTGAACGAGCTCATAAGGCATATAAGAAAGCTGGATCCATCGGCTTTTGTGATCATAAAAGAGGTAAGGCAGGTTCTTGGAGAAGGTTTCAAGAGGATAGAAAAGATCTTCTGATGAGGTGAAGGAATGTTTTATTACGAAGTGGCCATATCAAGACTTCCTTTACTTAAGACGTTTGTGTATAAAAGTTCAGAGAAACTTCTACCTGGAGAGAGGGTCCTTGTGGATTTCAGAAGGAATAAGGTCGTTGGTTACGTTCTGAGAGAGGTAAAAAAGAGAAGAAAGATAAAAAACATCCTTCAAAGGTTAGATGATGGTTCTTTCCTGACAGAAAGCCACGTTACTCTGGCTTTCTGGATGAGCGAATTCTACGGTTCACCGATCGGTATGATCATGGATCTCTTCTTTCCGGGGGATATAGGTAAATATACAGAAGAGTACGTTGAATCCTTGTCTCCTCTTTTGAGTTTTAAAAGAATGAGAAAGAAAGAGTTCGTAAAGCTGTATGGGGAAGAAATGTTAAACAATTATCTGAAGTCCGGTATCGTGAAGTTGAGAAAAGAAGTCCTGGTCAAGATGCCGAAACCCAGGTTAAAGAGAAGGATTTTCTTGAGGAAGAAGATCCAGGAGCTTTTGAAAATCAATCTACCTCCCAGACAGAAGGAAATAATCGATTACTTGATGTTTCACGATGGAGTTCTTCTGAACGAGCTTGTTTATTACCTGGGAGTTTCTAGGAAAACGGTATTCTCACTAGCGGAAAAAGGGATTATCGAGATAAAAGAAGATCAAGGTGCTGTGGCACCTCCCGAGACGATAGAGAAAGACAGATTGATGGTCGCTGAAAGTTGTAAAGAGTTGGGGAAACATCTCGTATTCGGTCCAACGGGTAGTGGGAAAACGGAAGTGTATCTGGAAGTTTTAAAGAGTTATTTAAATGAAGGGAGCGCTATATACCTTGTTCCTGAAACGTCGCTCACTTCATCTATAATCGCGAGGATAAAGGGGAAATTTCCAGATGTTCCCGTTGGGGTGTACCACAGTTATCTCACACGTGCAAGACGCGTTCTGGAATGGTTCAAAGCGGTGAAAGGTGAAACGAAGATCCTTGTAGGTTCCAGAAGCGCTCTCTTCGTCCCTATGAAAGATCTCAAGATAATACTCATCGATGAGGAACATGACGAGAGCTACTATCAGAGAAACGAACCGGTTTACGATGCTGTGAAAGTTGCTGAGAAAATGGGAGAATTGTTCGGACTGAACGTGATATTTGGTTCTGCAACCCCAAGACTGGATCATTACATTTCGGCGAAGAAGGAAGAAATGAAATTTCACGTGTTGAAAGGAAGAGCTCTGGGAGAACTCCCTGAGGTAGAGATCGTGGATATGAGAAGGGAAGAAAGGATTGGTAGTTTTTCAAAGACAGTACTGGATGAGATGGAGAAAACGTTGAACCGAAGAGAAAGGATCCTGATATTCTCGAGGAGGAAAGGTTTTTCAGGATATGTAAAATGTGAGGAATGTGGATACGTTGTGAGATGCAAAAACTGTGATGTTTCCATGAGTTATCACAGTTCAAAAAATGTTTTCAAATGTCACCAGTGCGGATATGAGATACCTGCTTTCAGTGAGTGCCCCGTCTGTGGAGGAAGATTGGTTCCTTTTGGGACAGGAACGGAAAGGATAGAGAGAGAGCTTGTGAGATTCTTCCCCGGTGTGAAGATCGCAAGGATCGATAGAGAGGTTATCGAAAAACCTCATGACGTTCAAAAATATCTCGATGGGTTGCAAGAAGGCAAGATAGATATTCTCGTTGGTACCAAAATGATAACGAAAGGTCTTGATATACCGAACATAGGTTTGGTCTGCGTTCTAGATGTGGATGGTCTTCTGTTCATACCTGATTACACAACGAACATAAGGACGTTCCAGCTGCTGGTTCAGGTGTTTGGAAGGTCGGGAAGAAGAGGCAGGGGAAAAGCGATCATCCAAACTTGGAATCCAAATGATCCTGTCTTGACCTTTGCTTCCAAACATGATGTCCCTGGTTACTATGACTTGGAGTTGGAAAGAAGAAAGGAATTATCTTACCCTCCTTATTCTCACCTGATACACGTCATTCTTGAATCATCCACCCCCCTTACAGGGTGGGATCTGATAAAAACGGTTGTCGATAAACTCAAGGATTCCCATAACATACTGGGCCCTTCCGAACATCCGATTTTCAAATTGAGAGGTCTCTACAGGCATCATTTCATAGTTAAGGTGGATACTCCAGAGTTCTTCCTGAAGGATTTACAGAAGGTTTTGAAAATTTATAAAGGTTCCTGGAAAATATTTGTTGATCCTCCTAGCATCGTATAGCCCGTCATATAGAGTGTTTCCTATCATTTAACATTATTTACTTGACTTAAGTAAAACGGGGTTAGTATAATACACCAGAATTTTCAGAATCAGGAGGTGGTCTGGTGAGAAGAGTTGTTGTAACCGGTATGGGAGTAGTGAGTCCTATAGGGATAGGAAAGGAAAAACTGTGGGAAGGCGTGAAAGAGGCAAGAATAGGTGTCGATAAAATTCGATCTTTCGATGCATCCAACCTCCCTGTACAAATAGCAGCCGAGGTAAGGGACTTCAATCCAGCGGATTACATCGATAAAAAGCTTGCAAGAAGAACCGATAGATTCGTTCAATTCGCATTAGCAGCAACTAAAGAAGCTGTGGAGGAATCTGGAATAGACTTTTCCAGATATTCAGAAAGGACGGCGGTTATCATAGGATCAGGTATGGGAGGATTCATAACTTTAGATAACGAGAACAACAAGTTCCTGGCTCACGGATATTCGAAAGTTAGTCCATTTCTAATTCCCATGATACTCATAGATATGGCATCTGGAATAGTTGCGATGGAATACAAGTTGAAGGGTCCCAACTTCGCGACTGTGAGTGCTTGCGCTTCATCCCTTCATGCGGTAGCTCTGGGGACCATGATGATAAAGCAGGGTCTTGTCGATGTGGCGGTGGTTGGAGGATCCGAAGCGACTATAGCTCCTCTACCAATCGTGGGATTTGCAAACATGAGAGCCCTTTCGACAAGGAACGATGATCCCAAGGCGGCTTCAAGACCTTTCGATAGAAACAGAGATGGATTCGTCATGGGGGAAGGTGGGGGAATTCTGATTCTGGAAGCGGAAGAGGTGGCAAAGGAACGTGAAGCGAAGATTTTGGCTGAGATCAAAGGAGTTGGAATGACGGATGATGCTTACCATATGAGTGCACCGGATCCCGAAGGCAATGGAGCAAGAAGGGCAATGGAGTTGGCGCTAGAGGATTCTGGATTATCGATAGAAGACATAGATTATGTGAACTGCCACGCAACGAGTACCCCAGCAGGTGATAAAGCAGAACTCAAAGCCATAAAAAGACTCTTTGGAGAAAAAGCGTCAGATGTATCCATAAACTCTTCGAAAGCACTCGTCGGGCATCTTTTGGGGGCAGCAGGTATAGTCGAGCTGATCATAAGCATCCTTGAGATGAAAGAATCCTTTGTGCACGCTATGCCAAATTTCGATGAACCTGATGAGGAAGCTGAAGGAATGGGTGTCGTCGGAAAGGAACCTGTGAAAAGGGAGATAAGGAATCTCATAAAAAATTCCTTCGGTTTCGGTGGTCACAACGTTTCCTTGGTAGTGGGGAGGTATGAGCCATGAAGAATGTGGATGACGTCATGAAGATCCTTCCTCATAGATATCCATTTTTGCTCGTGGACGGTGTGATCGAAGAGGAAGAAGACAGGATAGTGGCCTTCAAAAACATATCTATATCCGATCCGGTTTTTCAAGGACATTTCCCAAGTTATCCCATATATCCAGGTGTTCTGATAATAGAGGGACTCGCACAGACAGCTGGTATTTTGCTTCTCAAGGATTCAGAAGGAGTAGTTCCACTGTTTCTTGGGATAGATGAAGCAAGATTCAAAAAAGAAGTCAGGCCAGGTGACAGACTCGTGTACGAAGTCAAGGTTCTTGAAAGAAAGATGGGTGTTGTGATCGTTCAGGGGATTGCCAAAGTTGATGAAAAGATAGTAGCAAAGGCAAAGCTCATACTGGGGGTGAAGAAATGATAAGAACCAGGGTAAACGAGATGTTGAACATAGAGTATCCAATAGTTATGGGAGGTATGGCATGGGCAGGAACACCAAAACTAGCCGCGGCCGTCTCTGAAGCGGGGGGTCTCGGGATAATAGGATCTGGCGCCATGACACCAGATATTTTGAGAGAAGCGATAAGGGAGGCAAAGAGCCTAACGAGCAAACCGATCGGTGTGAACGTTCTTCTTCTATCTCCTTACGTGGATGATCTTGTTAAGGTCTGTGTGGAGGAGAAGGTCGATGCCATCACGTTTGGAGCGGGAAATCCTTCCAAGTACGTACCTGAGCTCAAAGAGAAGGGGATAAAGGTTATACCTGTTGTCGCTTCCGATTCCCTTGCAAAGTTGATGGAGAGGATCGGAGCGGATGCCGTCATAGCGGAAGGTATGGAATCTGGTGGACATATAGGAGAAGTCACAACGATGGTTCTGGTCAACAAGGTAGCGAGGAGTGTGAAGATACCGGTCATAGCGGCGGGAGGAATCGCCGATGGAAGGGGTATGGCGGCAGCTTTCGCGTTGGGAGCTGAAGGAATCCAAATGGGAACAAGGTTCATAGCCACCGTTGAAAGCGAGGTCCATCCCACTTTCAAAGAGAAGGTTTTGAGAGCTTCCATAAGGGACACAGTTGTAACAGGAGCAAAGTTGGGTCATCCAGTCAGGGTCCTGAAAACACCTTTCGCCAGGAAAATAAGAGAACTTGAAGTGTCAGATCCTATGGAAGCGGAAGAGAAGCTAGTTGGAAGTCTGAGAAGAGCCGTACAGGATGGTGATATCGGTTCTGGTTCATTCATGGCTGGACAATCTGCAGGACTCATAAGCGATATAAAAACGGTCAAAGAAGTCATGAAAGATATCATGAAGGAGTTTTTTGAAACTCTTAAGGAACTTTCAAAGTATCTGGAGGGATGAGAATGAGGGCTTTTCTATTTCCGGGACAAGGATCACAGTATTCCGGTATGGGAAGAGATTTTTCGAAATTCTCCCACGCCGATGAGATCTTTGAGAAAGCAAGAAAAGTTCTTGGTTTCGATATAAGGGAGATAATGGATGGTGATGAAGAAGTTTTGAAACTCACAGAGAACGCCCAACCAGCGATATACATAGCAAGTTATATCGCTTTCAAGGAACTTGAGGATAAAGGGTTTCTTCCGGATATAGTTGCAGGGCACAGTCTGGGAGAGTACACGGCTCTTGCGGTAGCAGGAGTATACGATTTCGAAACGGGCCTCATGGTTGTGAGGAAGAGAGGAGAGTTCATGAGCGAAGCACTTGAACCTGGAAAAGGAACTATGGCGGCGGTCATAGGGGCTCCCGAAAATGTTGTGAACGAAGTGGTGGAGAAGATTTCCGATGTTTTCGTAGCGAATTACAATTCCGATGAACAGATAGTCATAAGTGGAAAGAAAGAAGCTGTTTATGAAGCTATGGAAAAGTTGAAGAAAGTAGGAGCTAAGAGAGTGGTAGAACTCAAAGTTTCCAGCCCTTTCCACACTCCATTTTTAGAAAAAGCAAGGGAGAAAATGGAAGAACTCCTTTCAAAAATAGAGTTCAGAAAACCGAGATTCAAGATCGTCATGAACCCCACGGCTACTGAGACGGATGATCCACAGGAGATAAAGAAGAACGTTATAGAGCAGATAACAGGGCCTGTTCTTTGGAGACAATCCATGTACAGGATGAACGAGCTGGGTGTGAAAGAATTTATAGAAGTTGGTCCTAAAACGGTTCTTAAGAATCTTGGAAGGAAGATGGGATTCAAGGTTTTGAGTTTTCAAGAGATCTAAAGAGGAAAAACTGGTTCCTCTATTTCGGAGCTTCTCACTTTAAGAAGCTCCATTTCTTTGTCTGAGAGAGGTTTGAAGTTTTCAGCTATTTCGCATGCCCAATCCAAGAATTCTTCATGTCCAGGAGTCACAGCTGCTGTCACCGGTAAAGATAATGTGAAACGGTGGAAAAAATCATGTCGAACTCGAACATTTCCATCATTTTCAATGCTGCCTTTTCATCATGAGCCGAAAAACCTATGTACCTTGGCCCTCTTTCTTTGTTTTCAAAAAGGCTTCCATCGCCCCATCTGATGCGAATATCCTTTCAACATCTTCGTGGGTTGTTATTGCGTGGAACTGATAGAGATCGATATGATCTGTCCTCAACTTCTCCAAAGATTCTTACTTGATACTTCCTATTTTAACAACCTGATTCTCTGAAAAACTATTTCGAAAGTTGATGAGAGAATCTATAAAGATACATATGGTGTATAATTACAACGTAGCGAGGTGAGGATTTCATCGATATTCCAGCGTGATCATCGAATAAAAAAAGATATGGTTGAAAATGTATTAAACACGGTTAAACCACTCATGGTCTATTGTGTATACACCCAATAGTCAGTTTTTAAAATATATCAGGAACCTCTCCAGTGAGTTTTCTTTGAGGTTTTCTACCTCGTGGAATAAAGGGTTTAATACGATGTTTTTCCAAGGGAGGGATCTTTATGAGGAAATTCTTAATCGTGTTAATGGTGGTTCTAGCTCTCTTTGTATTCGCAAAGCAAAAGATAGTTCTGAACTCATACGCTTCAGACCCTGCACCAAAGAAGGCTTTAGCTGAACTTGTGAAGATGTTTGAAGAGAAATATCCAGATTATGAGGTCGTTGTGAACACATTCGCACACGAGGATTTCAAAACACTCCTCAGAACATGGCTCAACTCACCTGACGCTCCCGACGTTGTCACATGGTTTGCTGGAGAGAGAATGAGGTATTTCGCGAGCAAGGGTCTGTTGGAACCTTTAGACGATGTTTTCACCGATAAGAGCTTTGATTCTTACTTCCCGGCAGCTTTCAAGAGCTCCTGTGAATACGAAGGAAAAATCTACTTCCTACCCCAGAGCTGGTATTGGTGGGGTGTGTACTACAGGAAATCCGTTTTTGAAAAGTATGGTTTGAAAACACCGAAGACATGGGAAGAATTCCTCAAAGTTTGTGAAATTTTGAAGAACAACGGGATAACTCCCATAGCCATAGGAACTAAATACCTGTGGACGGCAGCCGGTTGGTTCGATTATCTGAACATGCGAATAAATGGATTAGAATTTCACAAAAAACTCACAGCTGGTGAGATTCCTTACACTGATCCTCGCGTCAAAAAAGTTTTCGACTACTGGAAAGTACTCGTTGAAAAGGGGTACTTCCTTGAAAACCATCCTTCTTATTCCTGGCAAGAAGCGGCATCTTTCCTCTTCAGAGGAGAGGCCGGTATGTATCTAATGGGACAGTTCATAAAAGATGTTGCTCCAGAAGAAGTCAAAAACGACCTTGATTTCTTCAGGTTCCCGATTATAGATGAGAAAGTTGGGTTATATGAAGACACACCGATCGATGGTTTCATGATACCTGCCAAGGCGAAACACAAAGAAGCCGCAAAATTCTTCTTGAAGTTCATAGCTTCAAAAGAAGCTCAGGAATTCTACGCAAAGAGTCTTGGAAGATTGGCTGCGAACAAGAACGTACCAGCTCCAGATGCCCATGCAGAAAAAGGTTTGAAGATGATCCTTGCCTCTGATGGCGTTATGCAGTTCTACGATAGGGACACCAACCCCGAAATGGCCACAGTTGGAATGAACGGTTTCGTTGAATTCATGGTATATCCCAACAACATAGATAAGATATTGGAAAATCTGGAGAAAGCGAGGAAGAGGATCTTTAAGAAATGACAGGAGGGGATTCCCTCCTGTCATTGAGTATAGACGAGGAGAAGTGTGATGAAGAGACGTTGGTGGGTACCTTACGCTTTTCTCGCCTTGCCCCTCACCATGTACGTAATATGGGTCATAATCCCGATATTTCAAACGTTCGTGTTCAGCTTCACGGATTGGGATGGAGTATCCCCCACTTATCATTTCATAGGATTTGAGAATTACAAAGAGATCTTTTCAGATCCTTATTTCATGCTTTCGTTGAAGAACAACATAAAGTGGCTACTAGCATTCGTGTTCCTCTCGGTCCCAGCGGGACTCGGTGTTGCCATCCTCTTGGATCAGAAATTTCCTGGAGGAAAAGTTTATAAAACCATGATGTACCTTCCCATGACTCTTTCATTCGTGGTTATAGGGCAGATCTGGTCTTGGATCTTGGAACCAAAATACGGTGCTTTGAACACTTTTCTGAGGACCATAGGACTTTCAAATCTTGCAAAACCCTGGCTCAGTGATCCGGGAGTCGTGACCTATGCCTTGATAGCTGCAGCCTCCTGGAGGCAGATAGCCTACGCCATGGTGTTGTTTCTTGCGGGTTTAAAAAATGTTCCCCGTGATCTTGTGGAAGCAGCTTACGTTGACGGTGCCAATTCCTGGCAGAGGTTCTGGTACGTTATACTGCCTCTATTGAGGCCTGCCATGGTTATAGCCATAACTGTCAGTGTTATAGACTCACTTAGAGCTTTCGATATAGTGTACGTACTGACGAGAGGTGGACCTTTCTACTCATCGAGTGTCCTTGCAAATTACATGTACATTCAATCTTTCCACAATTACAGAATGGGATTTGGAGCTTCTATAGCCGTTGTCCAGTTTCTCATAACATTCGGTTTCATACTTTTGTACTTACTAAACGTCTTCAAAAGGGAGGAGAAATTTTGAAAAGAAGAATCATGAAGGGGACGATCTTTTACGTTCTATCAACAATTCTGGTGATAACATGGATGCTTCCCTTCTTTATAGCTTTCTTCACATCTTTAAAGTCCATGGATGAGATAATGATAGGAAAGGGATGGTGGTACCCGCCAAAAGCCTGGAAGTGGGACAATTACAAAACGGCTTGGGTTGACGCGAACATGAAGAGGTATTTCCTGAATTCTTTCATAATAACCGTACCATCCGTTCTTGGGGCACTTTTTGTGTCGAGTCTCAGTGCTTTTGCGCTCTCTTGGTATGAATTCAGATTGAATAAACCCATTTTGATGATATTCGTTGGCGGAATGCTGATACCGTTTCAAATGCTCTTGATACCTGTTTATAGATTCTCGGTCAATACGGGTCTTTACGATACTTACCTTGGTGTCATTCTCTTCCACATAGCTTTTCAAACGGGATTTTGCACTTTCTTCCTAAGAAACTTCATGTTAACAATACCAAAAAGCCTTTTTGAAGCGGCGAAAATTGATGGGGCAGGTGATTTCATGATATACAGAAAGATCATCATGCCACTCGTTGTTCCGGCCCTTGCCGCGCTTGGCATACTCGAGTTTACCTGGATATGGAACGATTACCTCTGGTCGCTCGTTCTGATTCAAAGTGATAGGATCAAGCCGGTAACGCTGGGACTTACGAACCTTCAAGGACAGTGGATAACCAGCTGGAACATCATAGCGGCTGCCTCCATATTAGCAGCTCTGGTCCCCATCTTTGTCTTTTTAGTGTTTCAAAGGTACTTCATTGAGGGTCTCACCATGGGAAGTGTTAAGGGATGATCATTCTCCAAAAAACTTTGGGAATTTCAAAGCAAGAAGGAATGAAATTCCCAGAAAGAGAAAGATAATTGCGTTCATGGAAGTTGGGAATATCTTTACGATTCCAGCGAGTGTCAATCCCAGAAGAAAGGACATCGTGGCGTTCCAATATCTTCTTGTGAGGAATCCAAGCACTTTAAAAACGAGGATCAATCCTACCAAAACTCCTGCTCCAAGAGGTATTAGTATCTTCAAATCCATCTTCGAAACGGCATGAATGGCGTCATCGTATATTCCCATGATGAGGAGTATGAAGGAACCACTTATCCCAGGAAGCACCATGGAAAAAGCTGCAAAGATCCCTCCAAGAATCAAGATGAAATAGCCTGGAGGGAAATCTTTAGGCGTTGAGAGGAAGAGAAGAAGGGATACGGCAAATGCAAATATGGATATCAGAATCGATGATAAAGTGAAGGATATCTTTCTGGATATGGACACAACACCACCTGTTATGAAACCTGAAAAAACGGCAAGGCAGTATTCTCTATAATTCTGATACACAAAATCCAGGAGTTTCGAAAACGCAAGTATTCCGAAGACGATTCCTGCACCTAGTTTCAAGAGAAAGAAAAACTTCTCCCTGTCCACTCTGAATCTCAAAAGAAGGTTAACCGTCTCTATCAACTTTTTGTACTTTCCCGAGATGAAAAGGAAAGTTCCGCCACTTACACCTGGTATAACGTTGGCTATCCCGACAACGATACCAAGTAAAACATCCTTCAACGTTTGACACCACCAGTTTTCTTCAATTTCTCTTTCACCCTAAAGAGTTCATCTCTCAGAACGGCCGCATCTTCGTACCTCAACTCACTGGCTGCCCTGTACATTTCCTCTTCAAGGAGAGCTATGTATTCTTCTAAACTCAATGTCTCTTTCATCTCAAGAACGTTCTTCACCGACTCTTTATACACAACTTCTTCCTCTTCCATGAATTCCTCGAAAACTTTCATCTCCAAGGGTTTCACCACGGTCTTTGGTTTTATACCGTGTTTCCTGTTGTATTCTAACTGTATCTTTCTTCTCCTGTTCGTCTCCTCTATGGCCTTTTTCATAGATCCTGTTATTCTATCAGCGTACATTATGACCTTTCCATTGACGTTCCTTGCAACCCTTCCTATTATCTGTATCAGAGTGGTCTCAGACCTCAAAAAGCCTTCCACATCCGCATCCATTATGGCAACCAAGGAGACTTCGGGAAGATCCAGACCTTCTCTCAAGAGGTTGACACCAACCACAACGTCAACGTCACCTCTTCTGAGTTTTTTCAAAACTTCTACCCTCTCTATGGCATCGAGTTCTGAGTGAATGTAAAGGGCTTTTATTCCGAGCTCCACGAGGTATTCACTCAATTTTTCCGCCATCTTCTTGGTGAGGACCGTGACGAGAGCCCTTTCACCTCGCTCTTTCACTTTCATTATCTCGTTTATCAGATCGTCCACCTGATTCTTAGTCGGTTTGACGACGACTTCTGGATCGACGAGGCCTGTCGGCCTTATGATCTGTTCCACGACCTGGCTGGACACCGAGAGCTCATAATCTCCGGGTGTTGCAGAGACGAAAATGATCTGATCGACCATTTTCAGAAACTCCTCAAAGGTCAAGGGTCTGTTGTCGAAAGCGGAAGGCAATCTGAAACCATACTCCACAAGGTTCTTTTTTCTGGATCTATCTCCGTTGAACATGGCTCGAAGCTGTGGAACTGTTATGTGGGATTCATCTATGAAAACGAGGAAATCTTCATCGAAATAATCGAGGAGAGTGTAGGGAGGTTCTCCGGGAGCTCTTCCGTCGAAATGCCTTGAATAATTTTCGATACCAGGACAATATCCCATGGCCTCCAAGAGCTCTATATCGTGAAGAGTCCTTTGCTCCAGTCGTTGTGCTTCGACCAATTTTCCGGCTTTTCTCAACTCGTTCAACCTCTCGCTTAGCTCTTCTCTTATGGATTCAACCGCTCTTCTTATCTTTTCCTCAGTGGTTATGAACTCCTGAGCAGGATATATGGTTATCTTGTCGAGTCTTTCTAAAGTGTTTCGATTCATTCTATCTATCAATTCTATGGAATCCACCTCATCCCCAAAGAGTTCTATCCTTATACCTTCATCTTGGTACGTTGGATATATCTCGATTACGTCCCCTCTCACTCTGAAGCAACCGGAAAGATCCACAGCTTCCTTCCTCATGTAACCGATTCTTGCCAGTTTCTTCATCAATTTCAGGACATCCACTCTGTCTCCTACCGAAAGCTTTATATTCATCTTATCGAAATCCGCAGGGTCTCCTGTTGCGTAGATGCACGAGACGCTCGCAACGACAAGAACGTCCCTTCGTGTGAGAAGGGATTTCAAAGTGGACATTCTCATTCTGACTATGACATCGTTGATATCGGCGTTTTTCTCTATGTAAAGATCCTTGGTTGGGATGTAAGCTTCCGGCTGGTAATAATCGTAATAGCTTATGAAAAATTCAACACGGTTCTCCGGGAAAAAAGTTTTGAACTCGTGGTACAGCTGCGCAGCAAGAGTTTTATTTGGGGATATAACAAGGGTAGGTCTGTTGACCCTAGCTATGACGTTCGCCATCGTGAAAGTCTTTCCACTTCCTGTAACCCCCAAAAGCGTTTGAAACCTGTAACCCTTTTCGATTCCCTTAACGAGTTTCTCTATAGCTTGAGGCTGATCACCTGTCGGTTCAAATTCACTCACGAGTTTGAACATAGATTCCCCTCCAATCTATTATGGTATCATGAATTTGGAGGTGTGGGTGAAGTTGAAAGAATCCCATCCCGTGATTGTCTCTGCAAGTAGAAGGACAGACATCCCGGCATTTTTCGGAGAGTGGTTTTTAAGGGTTTGGAAGAGGGGATACACAATTTGGAAAAACCCTTTCAATCCAAAAGATACAAGGAAGGTGTTCTTCGACAAAACGCGTGTTATCGTGTTCTGGAGCAAATTCCCAGAGCCCTTTCTTGATTTTTTAAAAGAAATAAATACTTTCTATTACTTTCACTTCACACTCAACGATTATCCTCATATTCTGGAGCCCAACCTGCCATCCTTTCAAAAAAGACTACAGGTTTTCAAAAAGCTGTCATCGATTCTGGGGAAGGATAGAGTTATCTGGAGATTCGACCCGATCATAATATCGAAAAGCTTGGAGTTAACAGAAGAGGCCATATTGAGAAAAATAGAGACCATATCGAAAGAGCTCGAAGGTTACACGACCAGGATATTTGTTAGTTTTTTAACACCGTACAGAAAGGTCCTCAAAAGATTCAAAGAGAGGAACATAGAGTTTGTGGATCTCAACTACGGTGAAAGAAAAGATCTTCTTTTGAACATATACGAGATCGTAAAAAGTCGTGGCATGGAACTCCATACGTGTGCTGAACCGTTCTACGATGAAAGAATAATTCTTGGAAGCTGCATCGACCCAAGTGTCCCTTATCCCTATCTCAAGGATGACCCAGTATTTCAGGAATATATGAGAAATTCTGGAAAAGATAGGGGTCAAAGGAAATTGTGCAGATGCTGGGAGAGCGTGGATATAGGTTTTTACAACACCTGTCCTTTCCTATGCACCTATTGCTATGCTCACGATGGTGAAAAGAGATTGAGAGAGGTTACAAAAGTTTACAAGGAGTGATTCTCTTGGCATTCTTTCTAACGACGATGTTGAGATCGATGAGCCTTTTCAGCATAGGGATGCTCCTCCAGTTCAGGATGAGGGATGTTGGAGCTTCACTCTTCATGATCGGTCTTTTATCAACCGTGAGAGGTGGTATAAGAACGCTTTCTTCACCATTTTGGGGTTACATGTCCGACAGGTTGATGAAGAGAAAAGTGTTTCTAGTGTCTAGCCTTGCCCTCACATCCTCTCTGTATCCCTTATACATAGTTGTGGAAGATCCTATCAAAATCATTTTCATAGCTTCCATCATCGCTTTTGTCGGCGCAGGTTTTGAACCTTCTGCCCTAGCGTTCGCCAGTGAAGGTCGAAAAAAAGCTCACGTTGGTTTTTCTATATACAACTCCTCCATATCTTTGGGATTTCTTTTTGGCAGGATCTTGATGGGAGTTTTACTCATGACTTTTGATATAAAGACCTCTATGGTGCTATTCTCCGTGATAATGGCTTTTGCAGTTATACCCTCTCTTCAAATTCCTGAAAATTTGAAAGCTCCTGAAAAGAGTGTGGATGTCACCAGAAAAGAAGTCTTGCTAAAAGATGGACTATGGGCTATGTACGTTGGTAGCTTCTTACGTCAAATGGGAGTTTCAGGCACTGTAGCAGTGATAGCCATTTACTTAACAGAAATTTTGGGATATCCAAAATGGATGGTTGGATTCGTTGCTTCGGTGAATCCCGCACTTCAGATACCTTCACATTTTTTCTTTGGAAGATTGACTGAGAAAATAGGGTCAAAGTACGTCTCTTTCCTCGGTATGGTTTTTTCTTCATTCGTTCCTTTACTGTTTATGATGAAATCGAAATGGTCACCGATATTCGCATACGCTTTCTTAGGAATGGCGTTAGGTGCTTTCATAAACGGTGTCACAAATTTCATAAACAAAAAGAGCCCTCCTCATATGAGGGCTAGCTTGATGGGGCTTTTGAACTCTGCAAGATCGCTGGGAATGTCCATCGGCCCGTTTTTCGCAGGTTTACTGGCTGAGAAATCATACTTTGCCATGTTTCTCTCTATGAGTCTCATAATGGCTTTGGGAGCTATTCTGGTCGGTGCTGTTACGAGGGAATAAAGGAGGTGAAGACATGGAGGTGCTCAAAGGAAAAACCTTCTATGTACCAGGAGCGACGAATCTGGGGATATTTGTTCATGATGATGAGGTTTACCTGATAGACACTGGTACAGATAAAAAGAGTGTCAGAAGCATTTTTGAAAAATTCAACGGAAAGAGATTGATTGTTTTGAACACTCACTTCCATGCGGATCACTGCCAAAATGATTACCTTGCAGAAAAGCTTGGAGCAAGGATCTCGGTGCCGAGGAAAGAATATTCGTTCTTCGTCGATGGAGAAATGGAAGGATTTTATCTGTACAGTGCAAGACCTGCGAAATGCTTGAGAAAGAGTTTTTTCTCAATAAAACCTGTTTCACCTGATTTTTTGGAGAACGAGTCCATTCCACTGAAAGTGATTGATCTGAGTGGACACTCTCCTGGAATGGTGGGTTTTTTAACATCTGATGGAATCCTTTTTTCTGCGGATGTGTTCTTTTCTTCCGAAATTTTGAAGAAATATGGATATCCCTATCACTCCGACGTTGGGAAAGCCCTTGCTAGAATGGATGAGATACTGAAGATGAACTTCGAGATCGTGGTTCCATCTCATGGGAAACCTCTCACGGATCCTGAGAGAGAAATCAACTTCAACAGAAATGTGATTGAAAATCATTTGAATTTTCTTCTTGAGAATCTGAAACAACCAGGATCTTTGGAAGAAGTTATGAAACTTCTTGGTGAAAGATTCGAGATAACCATTTCGGAAGGAACGTATTACCTGTTTAGATCCTATGTATCGTCGCTTTTAGAGTATCTAGAAAGATCAGGTGATGTAGTGGGAATTTTGAAAGGATATCGCTATCTGTGGAAAATTTCCATGGAGACATCAGATAAAAGCTAATCGTAGATGAATAATACATATTTCAATAAATAAAAAAATAATCATGTTAGACAATAACATACCAAGATGTTTTCAAAATTCTTGTAAAAATTCAGGAATTACATATGATAAAATAATCAGCAAAAATCCAACAATGCGTTATGTTTAAAAAGTCATAAAAAACTAACAGAATGTACAATTAAAAGATAGGAACAGGGAATATTAAAAAAAGGTTTCGGTATTGTATAATAAATGGGTCCTTAGGAGGGGATAACTTTGAGGAAAAGGCACACAGTAACGCTGGACACAACCATTTGGGCAATCCTTGGAGAACTGAAACGTATCAAAAACAAAAGTGTCGGAGAGGTTATCGAGGAAGTTGTAGAAAAATTCATAGATACTGAATACAATCCTCTCTATTTCTACTTAAAAGTGAAGGTACCGAAAGTTAGCGATAACGAGAACAAGAAGTTAGAGAAAATCCTAGACAGTTTGACAGATGATGAGTGGACGGTGACAGAGGCTTATGAATTATGAGCTTCTCTTCACAAATCGGGCTTCGAAGAAAATGAAATCACTTCCCAGAGGATATAAGAAACGTATCAAAAATGCTTTCTCTGAGCTCATATCCTCGTACAAGGAAGAGATAAAATTGGATATAAAATCTCTCAAAGGAAGATACGAGGATATGTATAAGATTCGTGTTGATGACATAGATCTCATATTTTTCACATCGAGGGAGGACAGAACAATCCTAGTTATAGACATACTATCAGATTAAGTATTTTGTTTTACAAAGTGTCTAGTAGCTGTTTCGCATGTTCAACACTTTCTTTAATCCATTCTCTTTCGATCCCCACCGTTTTTTCTATCGATTCAGTGAATGGAACCCAAAGCTCGAGGATCACGTTGGGATCTCTTCCAGAATTTTTTCATGGCCTTCAAGTACTCTTTTTTATTCAATCTGCCTTTTAATAGCGACACAGTCTCAATGTCATCATATTTGTTGGTACTACTTACGGATTTTTTAAGGACATGGAAAACGCTTTGAAAATTATTAAAAATCTTTGCAAAATTGAAAAATCAAAAGACATTGGTGAATCTTTGAGAGAAAAGTATAGAAAATTTCACAAGCTTTCAGACACCTGAGTAACAGGATTTCTATATGGAAGCTCCTTCCTTTTACTTTTTCACAATGAGTTGTCGCGCTCTTTTATATATGCTACAATTCCTTACTCCCCGCCAGACTTAGGAATCACACATATGAATCTGGCCGTTTTATTCGAATTGTTCTTGAATTGATGTTTCTCGTTGGGCTCAACGAATACGAAGCTTCCTTCTTTTAAAGTCTCTTCTTTCCCATCAGGTCCTACCACCGTTACCTCACCTTCAACAACGAAAACCTCGTGTTCCCAAGGGTGAGAGTGGTAATCGGTATGTCCCCCTGGTTCCATGGTGAAGAATCTCATGACGAAATTGGGAGCACCCTCTTTCGATCCTATGAGAACTCTTTTTTCAACCCCTTTTATGCTCCCTTCATCAAAAATCTGCGGGGACACTTGAGAAAAATGCCCTTTCTTCATTTCATCCTTGCCTCCCTTCTGTTCTTCACAAACTCTATCACCACTCTCCTGTAGGGTTCCATACCTATGGAATAGCTGATCACATTCCGATATTTTTTCACTATCTCATGAACTATTCTCCTTTCGAAGGCGAACATAGGATCGAGAACGACTTTCCCTTTCTCTTTCAAAGCCTTTTCTATCGCTTCCTTTGTTATCGTCTCGAGCTGCCTTTTCCTTCTCTCCCTGTATTCACCAGCATCGACAATGACGTTTATCTTTGTGTCGCTGATCCTGTTGAGAAATATCATGGAAACGTGTTGAAGTGCTCCCAAAGTTTTCCCATGTTTTCCTATGAGTTTCCCAATTTTGTCCCCGTCGATATCCACGAAGTAGTTCTTACCAGAGGACCTCACTTCCACTCTCACATGACCGTTCAGATGTTTCAGAATGCCTAGAAGGAATTCCTTCAAACGCCTTTCGTAGTATTTCTTCTTGAGTTTGACTTCCACGATCGCCTCTTTGGTGAAGAGTCCAAATATACCAGGAAACCCTTTTTCGATCACATCGTATTCGTACTCTCCTTCTCGAAGATCGAACTTCTCGATCGCTTTTTTCAGAGCTTCTTCAACTGTACTCCCTGTGAATCTCTCCTTTTTCATGATCGATTCACCCCCTTGGGCTGGAAAGACCGAACAACTCTCTTGTCGTGATTCCCTTTATCTTGTACCTCTTGTATATGTAGTAAGTCACAACAAGCTGAATCAACGTGTTGGTTGTGTAGTAAAGGAAAAGCCCTGTTGGAAGACCTATAAATAGGAAGGGAAATATAACGGACATTATGATCCCTTGCCAAGCCGATCGGACATCTTGACTCGTTATGAGCGTCGTGAAATAACTCGCTATGATAGTTGTGAGCACGAGGATTATGTTTTTCTTGAAGCCACCTATCGAGAGATCTTCCCAGAGTAAGAACCTGCTACCATATGCGAACTCCTCCACAAAGTACCTGATCACTGCCCATAGCGTGAAGAAGATGGGAAGCTGAATCAAAAGCATCAGACAGCCACTTGCTGGGTTTACACCACTTTCTTTGTAGAGCCTCATCAAAGCCTCTTGTTGCTTCGTTGGGTCTTTGTATTTCTTCCTTATCTGCTCTATAAGGGGTTGTATTTTCCTCATCTTCATCAAGGATTTCGTCTGAGCATGGTACAAAGGGTACAGGATGAGCCTTACAACCACAGTGAATATTATTATCGCCCATCCGAAGTTCTTCGTTATACTGTAGAGCCACCAGAAGAACCAGACAAGACCGTAAAAGAGTGGATCGTACCAGGAAGTGAAACCTTTGACCTTCTTTAGCGTTTCCATGAGATCGTTGTATGCGGAAGGAAACGCCTGTTTGAGGAGGGTGTGCTTGCTAGGTCCCATGAAAGCGAGCATCTTCATCTTTCCATCAACGTCAATCACGTTCTCAACTGTTAGCCCCTTATCGTGTTTGACAATGGAAACGAACTTCCCTTTAGGAGCAAACGATATGAAGAATCCCTTTGTGAACCTATCGGTTTCGGGAAACCAAACTCTTGGAAGGGTAACCTTACACGGTGTGGAAGTTTCTACCTCTACGTAAAAAGTGTAATTGGGGTCGTTCTCTATTATGTACGTTTTCTTTGCAAAACCATAATTGAAAGTGAGTTTCACCAGTTTGTCAAACCCCGTTCCTTCCAATTTTTCACCATATATGATGGGATCTCCTACAACCTCTAAAGTGGATCCCCCCACCGTCAAATCGAACCCATCGTTATCGTGCTCAAATATCTGCACTCTCTTCTCTGTTAGAATGAAAACACTGTTCAAATTACCGGTTTTCGCGTCGAAGTGATACTCCTCAAACCTTGTGAGCACAACCACTTCTTTTTCACTCTTTGTCACTGTTATAAGACTCTTTCCAAGAACCGTGGAAAGGATCAAGGCCAATATGAAAGTTAGCATGAAAATACTGCGTCTCAACTTCATCGCCTCCTCGTTTTATCTTTCTTCTTTGCGTAGAAAAAGTGGAATTCCTCAGGTACAGGATCGTATCCTCCTTCACTCAAAGGGTTGCACCTTAAAATGCGCCTGAGACTCAGGTAAAGACCTTTCAAAACGCCGTGTTTCTCGATAGCTTCAATAGCATAAGCAGAACATGTAGGAGTGAACCTACATGAGGGAGGTTTGAATGGAGAAATGTACTTACGATAAAATTTGATAAGACCCACCAGTATTTTCTTCATATTTCATCCTCTCTAAAAGGTCATGGATCTTCTCTTTAATTTCCCAAAAATTCGTGTCCTCAAATTCGTCGGATAGCTTTTTTCGGGTCAGAAAAACGTAATCATATCCTTCTGGAAATTCCATCTTCCATCTTCTGTAGATCTCTCTTATCCATCTTTTGATTCTGTTCCTGTCATGTGCTTTTCCGAATCTTCTTTTCACAACTATACCTATTCTAGAATATCCAAGTCCATTCTTTCTATACAACATGACCAGATAATCATTCTGAACCACTTTTCCTTCTTTGAAAACTCTGTCGAAATCCTTCCTGAGCCTCAGGCGCTCTTTTTTCCTAAAGGTCTGATCCACTTCACACAGTCAACCTCCAGCGCCCCTTCTTCCTCCTGTTTTTCAGAATCCTCCTTCCACTCTTCGTTCTGGACCTTGCGAGGAATCCATGAGTTCTTTTTCTCTTTCTTTTGGATGGTTGGTACGTTCTCTTCACCTTTCACCCTCCTTTCTACCGGATCGAATGAAATTATACAACATGGCGATTCTCCTCTCAAGAAAAAGTTGGGGGTGTTTCAAAATTCGGTGGTCGGTATTCGCTCATCAGTGTTCGATATTCGGTGATCGGTGTTTGGGGATTAGGGTATAGTTGTTAGGGTAATTAGTTTATAAATCTTTTTACCCTGTACCCTATTCCCTATATCCCATACCCTTCACCCTAACGCCGACCACCGAACAACGGATATCGATCACCAAGCATCGACTGATATCACTTTATACCTCCAGCAGCCAATCCCGAGATGTGGTAATCAACCAGAAAAGAGAATACTAGAACTACAGGTACAGCTGCAGGAAAGTTTCTAGAGAAGTATGTTATCTCTTTGTTTTATTATATAAAACCATATTTTATTATGTGCAACCGATAATTATAATACCACAATAAACAACGTGGGCAAGAATATTCAAGAATCTAATATCCTCCTTTTCACAAGATTTGATATAATTTAAATTCAGGTAAATCTTTGAAACCAATTTTTAAAGGGGGGAGAGAAAATGAAAAGATTTCTGGTTCTGATCCTTCTTGCGATGATCGTCGCTTATGCGATATCAGCGGAAACAATAAAGATAGGATTCTTCGCACCTCTCACAGGGTTTGCCGCTGCGGATGGAACGAGTGCTCTCCACGGTGCACAGCTTGCGATCAAACTCATAAATTCCAAAGGAGGAGTCAATGGAAAGGAATTGGAGCTAGTGTACTACGATGACGCTTTGAAAGCAGATCAAGCGGTGAGCATAGCATACAAACTGGTTCAGAAGGATAAAGTCGTTGTCGCAATAAGTGGTTCCTACAGTGGAACGACAAGAGCGGCAGCTGGTATATTCCAACAACTCAAGGTTCCAATGATCTCAGCTTACGCTGTGCATCCACAGATAACGGCAACTGGAGATTACATCTTCAGAGTTGGGACACTTGCGACGGTTCAAGGAAGAGCGGGAGCTCACCTTGCAGTCGAGAAAATAGGTGCTAAAAAAATAGCTGTTCTTGTGATGGACAACGATTTCGGTGTGTCACTTGCCAAAGCGTTTGTTGAAGAAGCCAAAAAATTGGGGGCAGAAATTGTTTACGAAGAGAAATACCCACTGGGTGAAAAGGATTTCAGGGCCCTCCTTCTTGCGATAAAGAAGCTCGATCCCGATGCCATCTACGCAACTGCCTACTATTCTGAAGCCGCTCATATAGTCTCTCAGGCAAAGGAACTTGGAATATACGTTCCGATAATAGGTCAGGAAGGTTATGATTCACCAAAATTCATAGAGCTTGCGAAGAACCATGCTGCCAATGGAACCGTTATAACAACGGATCTGGATAGAGATAGTGAGGACGAAACCGTGCAGTGGTTCATAAAGACGTATAAGGAAACATACGGTATAGATGCCGATATGGTTGCAGCATCTGCGTTTGACGCTGTTGTCATAGCAGCAAAAGCTATAGAACTGGGGGGAGAAACACCAGAAGGTGTCAAGAAAGGTCTTTCGATGATAAAAGAGATAGAAGGAACGGTCACAGGTTTCAAAGGCTTCACAGAAAAGAGGGAAGCAATGAGGGAGATAACGTGCCAGGTTGTCATAGGAAATAGATTCCACTACTTCTGGAAAATAACGGATCCTGAAATAACGACACCGTGAGGGGGTCTTCCCCCTCATTTTTGAGGTGAAAACAGGTGTTTCTTCAGAATCTGACGAACTCTCTCGTTCTTGGAAGTGTTTACGTTCTCATCGCGGTGGGTCTGACACTGGTTTATGGAATCCTCAGAATCCTTCACATAGCGCACGCCGGGATCTACGCTTTTGGTGCTCTTATGGGACTTACCCTGTACAAACTGACAGGAAATATCCTCGTTTCCATGATCCTCTCCGCCGCGCTATCCGGTTTCCTTGGAATCCTTGTGTACAGATACTTCTACAGGAAAGTTCTTTCCGAATCCAGGATCGTGCCACTCGTCATAAGCATTGGACTTTTCGTTGCCATGCAAGATCTCTACAGACTGATATGGGGGCCATACAAAGAGGCCTTTTCAGTCAATTTCAACATTCCGGATATCGTGACGGAGAATTTGATAATCACGGGAGATCAGATATTCATAGTTCTTGTGACTATCATCAGTCTGGTGGCGTTGTACTTCATCATGAACAAAACGAAATGGGGGAAAGCTCTCAAAGCGTGTGCGGATGACCTTCAGATGACGGGGGCTTTGGGAATAAACATAGAAAGAACTGTCATGCTTGGATTCTTTATGGGATCCTTCCTTGCAGGTCTTGCAGGGGTTCTCGTTGGCATATACGATAACAGCGTCTATCCAACTATGGGAGAGGTTCCTTCGTACAAGGCGTTCGTCGTCGTGGTCCTTGGGGGTTTCGGTAGTTTGAAAGGAGCGGTTGTCGCTGGATTCATATTGGCTGGAGCGGAAACCTTCCTCGTAGCATGGAAGGGGTTCCTTCTTCCAAGAGACGCCATAGCGTTCATAGCGATGATTCTTCTTTTGATGTTCAAACCGTCTGGGATATTCGGGAGGGAAACAGGATGACGCTAGATTATCTGTTGACCCTCATGACGTTCTGTGGGATATATTCCATACTCGCTCTCAGTTTGAACATATTGATAGGATATGCGGGGCAGGTGTCTTTGGGGCATGCCGCTTTCTTTGGAATAGGAGCTTACGCTTCAGCTATATTCACGGTGAAACTAGGGTTTTCCTACTGGGTTTCTCTCCCACTCAGTATTCTGATAACAGCTTTTTTTGGCTTTCTGCTTGGCCTTCCAAGTTTGAGGGTGAAACACGATTTTCTGGTTCTTGCAACTATCGGTATGAACTTCGTGGTGGTCTCTCTTTTCAACTACATATCTTTCTTTGGAGGGCCTTACGGGATCGTTGGTATACCAAGACCATCCCTTTTTGGGCACACGTTGATGACGATAGGTTACTTCCTATACACCCTCCTCTGGGTTATTCTGGTGATCCTCTTTGTTCGATATCTCACAAAAAAATACGTGAGGTACGGATTCGAAGCGATAAAAGAAGACGAGTGGGCTGCTGAGAGTATTGGGGTCAGCGTTCCAAGGTTCAAAATATACGCTTTCACAATAGCAGGGGCCCTTGCAGGCCTTGCAGGAAACCTGTGGGCTCATCAGATGGGAGCGATCTTTCCGGATAACTTTTCCTTTCCCGTTTCCATAAGTATTCTCACGATGGTGGTTCTTGGAGGGATAGGAACCATAATAGGCCCAATAGTTGGAGCGGTCCTTCTCACGATACTTCCAGAGATTCTAAGGTTCGTTCAGGATTACAGGATGTTCATATATGGTGTCATAGTCGTTCTTTTGATGCTTTACCAGCCATCTGGTCTTTTGGGAAAGAAGGGAATCCTCAGGAGGTTAGTTACAAGATGAATGAAATTTTGATAGTGAAAAACGTTTCAAAAAGTTTTGGAGGACTCTTGGCTGTCAACAACGTCTCGATGATGGTTAGAGAAGGGGAGATCCACGCTCTCATAGGTCCAAATGGCGCTGGTAAAACCACTCTTTTCAATCTGATAACGGGTTTCTTGAAACAAGACAGGGGTAACATATTTTTCAAGGGGAAAAGGATCGATAGGCTTTCTCCGAGTAAACGGGCCAGCATGGGAATCGGCAGAACCTTTCAGCTCATAAAGACTTTCCCTGATATGACGGTTCTTGAAAACGTTCTAGCGGGAATGGGTATATCGATCTACAGAGGCTATAGGGTTTTTCTCGAATCACCAAGCGATGAAGAGAAAGTGAAGAGAGCGAAAGAGCTTCTGGAGAGATTCGGGCTTCTTGAGTATGAAGATTTCCTCGCCTCAACGCTTCCAATAGGTCTTCAGAAAAAACTCGAGATCGCAAGGGCTATGGCCACCGATCCTTCTCTTCTACTTTTGGATGAACCAGCAGCTGGTCTCAACGAAAGGGAAACGGAAGAACTGTCAGAGATATTGAGGGGTATAAGGGAAGAAGGTGTCACGATATTCTTCATAGAGCACGATATGAGGTTCACGATGAATCTAGCAGAAGTTGTGACGGTCCTTGATTACGGTGTGAAGATAGCAGAAGGTACTCCAGAAGAAGTTTCCAAAGATCCAAAGGTTATAGAGGCTTATCTTGGAAGTGGTGAATATGCTGTCAGCTGAGAACATAAAGGTGAGCTATGGAAAGATAGAAGCTGTTAAAGGTGTGTCTCTCGATGTTCAAAAGGGTGAGATAGTGGCACTTCTTGGTGCAAATGGCGCTGGAAAATCTTCGCTTTTGAACGCGATAATGGGATTCGTGAGGGTCAAAGAAGGTAAGGTCGTTTTTGAAGGAGAGGATGTAACCAGAAAGAGTGTTTGGGATAGAGCCAGAATGGGTATAGGTATCGTTCCAGAAGGTGGAAGAATCTTCAGATCGATGACTGTAAGAGAGAACCTTGAGATGGGAGCTTTTCTTGTAAAGGATAGGAAGGAAATTTCAAGAAGAATGAGAAGAGTTTTCGACATATTCCCAAGACTTGCTGAAAGGCAGAAACAACTTGCCATGACATTGAGCGGCGGGGAAAAGCAGATGCTCGCCATCGGAAGGGCTTTGATGATGAATCCAAAGCTCATCCTGGTGGATGAGATATCCCTTGGACTTATGCCGAAACTCGTGGATGAGATATTCGAAATACTCGAAAACCTCAGGAAGATGGGTATCACGATACTTCTTTCCGAGCAGAACACGAAGAAAGCTCTGGAGATATCGGAAAGAGCGTACATTCTCCAAAACGGTTTGATAGTCAAAGAAGGACGTTCAGAGGATCTGATTAAGGATGAAGAGGTTAAGAAAGCTTATCTTGGTTTGTGAAGTTGATGGTCATTTCGGAAACGAGTAAAATAAACGGGGAGGTGATTTTATATGGCGGTTAAAGCTCCCGTTGTTAGAGCCCCAAGGGGGACTCAGCTTTCCTGCAAAAGCTGGCAAACTGAAGCTCCCATGAGGATGCTCATGAACAATCTGGATCCTGATGTTGCCAAAGACCCGGCCAATCTCATAGTTTACGGAGGAACCGGAAAGGCTGCGAGGAATTGGGAAGCCTTCTGGAAAATCGTGGAAATTCTGAAAGAGCTCGAGATGGATGAAACACTCCTTGTCCAGAGCGGAAAACCCGTTGCCGTTTTCAAAACGCACGAATGGGCCCCAAGAGTTTTAATAGCGAATTCTCTCCTTGTTCCAAAGTGGGCGGATTGGGAATACTTCAGAGAGCTCGAAGAGAGAGGGCTCATAATGTACGGTCAGATGACGGCTGGAAGCTGGATATACATAGGAACTCAGGGAATACTTCAGGGAACTTACGAAACCTTCTATGCTGTTGCAAAGAAATACTTTGGAGGATCGCTAAAAGGGAAATGGATCCTGACGGCAGGTCTTGGTGAGATGGGAGGAGCACAACCCCTTGCTGCAACGATGAACGATGCCGTCATGCTCGCAGTTGAGGTGAACAAGAGGGCCATAGAGAGGAGGTTGAAAACAGGGTATCTCGATGCATGGACCGACAACTTAGATGAAGCCCTCAAGATGGTTATGGATGCTGTGAAAGAGGGGAAACCCTTGTCAGTTGCCCTCCTTGGAAACGCTGCTGAGGTTCATCCAGAGCTTGTGAGAAGAGGTGTGATTCCTGATATAGTTACAGACCAAACGGCAGCTCACGATCCTTTGAACGGTTACATCCCCAAAGGTCTCAGTGTTGAGGAAGCGGAAGAGCTCAGAAAGAAGGATCCAAATGATTATCTGAAAAGAGTTTACGATTCGGTCGCAGAGCACATAAACGCGATTCTTGAGATGCAAAAGCAAGGTGCCAAAGTTTTCGAGTATGGAAACAACATAAGAAGACTCGCTTGCGATCACGGTGTTAAGGATGCCTTCAACATACCAGGATACGTTCCAGAATACATAAGGCCGTTATTCTGTGAGGGGAAAGGACCCTTCAGGTGGGTCGCATTATCAGGAGAGCCAGAGGACATATACAAAACGGATAGAAAGGTCTTAGAGCTTTTCCCAGAAGATGATCACCTCAGAAAATGGATAGAGATGGCCCAGAAGAAGGTGAAATGGCAAGGACTTCCTGCAAGGATCTGCTGGCTCGGCCAGGGTGAAAGAGCTGAATTTGGTCTTGCGATAAACGATATGGTTAAAAAGGGAGAGCTCAAAGCGCCCATAGTCATAGGAAGGGATCATCACGATACAGGGTCTGTTGCATCACCGTATAGAGAAACCGAAGCCATGAAAGATGGAAGCGACGCCATAGCCGATTGGCCCATTTTGAACGCCCTTTTGAACACGGCAAGTGGTGCAACCTGGGTTTCAGTTCATCACGGGGGAGGTGTTGGGATAGGCTACTCGATCCACGCTGGTATGGTCATAGTTGCAGATGGTACAGATCTTGCAGAGAAAAAACTTGAAAGAGTTCTAACGAACGATTCTGGACTCGGTGTTGCAAGACACGCAGATGCAGGATACGAGATAGCCATAGAGACCGCTAAGAAGAAGGGTATAAGGATTCCCATGATGGAATGAATAAGAAAAAAAGGAGGTAGAGGTGTGGACTTCGCCGATGCCTTCATCTCGTTCATATCTTCAACAGCGATCGTAAAACTCACGTGGGGAAACATATTGATGTTCTGTGTTGCCGGAGCTCTTCTGTACATAGCAATAGTTAAGGATTCAGAACCTCTCCTTTTGATACCAATCGCATTCGGGATAATAATAGCCAACATACCACCGGAAGTCACAAGGATACTGGATGAAGGAGGATTCATATATTACATAAAGAAAGGGATGGAGCTTGGAATCTATCCACCTTTGATATTCCTTGGGATAGGTGCTCTGACAGATTTTTCCTTCATGATGTCTTATCCGAAAACCATCTTCCTTGGAGCGGCAGCTCAGATGGGAATATTCTTCACGTTTATCGTTGCGAAATTTCTTGGCTTTTCCTTCAGACAGGCTGCATCCATAGCTATAATAGGTGGGGCGGATGGCCCCACCTCGATTTATCTATCCTCTAAATTCGCACCAGAGCTTCTCGCACCGATCGCAATAGCAGCCTACTCTTACATAGCTCTGATTCCCGTTCTACAACCCATCGTATCCAAGCTTCTAACAACTAAAAAGGAAAGGAAGATAAAGATGGGACCTCCAAGAAGGGTCACGAGAACAGAAAGAATACTCTTTCCATTGATAACAACGGTTCTAACAGCTCTTCTCGTTCCTCAGTCTTTAACTCTTGTTGGATCTCTCATGCTTGGAAACCTCTTGAGAGAATGTGGTGTTGTGAGAAGGCTTGTTGAAGCAGCCAGCAGGTTCATTCTCGATACCGTAACCATCCTTCTCATGCTTTCAGTTGGAGCCTCTGCAAGAGCCGATGTCTTTTTGAAACCACAGAGCCTGAAGATATTCCTTCTTGGTGCAACCGCTTTCGTTATAGCCCTTTCTTCTGGAATCCTCTTTGCAAAGCTCATGAACCTGATTTTGAAAGACAAGGTGAATCCCCTGATAGGTGCAGCCGGTGTTTCCGCTGTTCCAGATTCTGCAAGAGTTGCCCAAAAACTGGCACAAGAAGAAGATCCTCACAACTTCATATTGATGCATGCGATGGGGCCGAACGTTGCAGGAGTCATAGGCTCTGCAATAGCAGCAGGTGTCTTTCTTTCCATGTTTTGAAATCTTTCCATGTTCTGAAAGGGAGGGATTTCTTTGAAGAAAAAATTCGAGGTTAAAATAAATTACAACTGGTGCAAAAGGTGCGGGCTGTGTTCCTGGATATGTCCAACCAACGCGATAGTAGAAGACGAGTTGAGAAAACCTCTGGTGAACAACGAAAAATGCATAGGATGTTTTCAGTGTGAAAATATATGCCCAGATTTTGCCATAGACGTTGTGGTGAAAGAGAGTGTGAGGAGTGAAAGTGATGGGTAAAAAGGTGTTCCTTCAGGGAGATGAAGCCTGTGCGATAGGCGCGATAAAAGCTGGTTGCAGGTTCTATGCGGGATACCCGATAACCCCAGCATCCGAGATAGCGGAAACCATGGCAAGAGAACTTCCAAAAGTTGGTGGAATATTCATTCAGATGGAAGATGAGATAGCGAGCGCCGCGTCAGTCGTTGGAGCATCCCTTGCCGGTGTTAAGGCGATGACTGCAACAAGTGGCCCCGGATTCAGTCTGATGCAGGAAGTCATAGGTTATGCCATAATGACGGAGACCCCCTCTGTCTTCGTCAACGTCATGAGGGGTGGACCATCGACAGGTATGCCGACAAAACCATCGCAGGGAGACATAATGCAGGCAAGATGGGGAACTCACGGAGATCACGCTATAATCACCCTTTACCCCTCCACTGTTCAAGAAGTCTACAGATACATAATCTCAGCTTTCAATCTGGCGGAAAGATACAGAACCCCCGTCATATTCCTGATGGATGAAGTGCTCGGTCACATGAGGGAAAGTTTCTACATGCCAGATGAGAAAGAAATATTCGTCTATCAAAGATTGAAGGAAGAAACCATAGAAGAAGAAGATGTTTTCGTTCCCTTCGTTGAGAGTGAGTACGCTGAACCCACCCCTCTCCCCCTTGTTGAGATGGGAAAAGCTAGGTTTCACGTTTCAGGCCTCATCCACGACGAGTCGGGTTTCCCCATGGTAAAGCCCGATGTTGCAGAGAAGTTGATCAGAAGGCTCGTGAGCAAGATAAAACTCCATGCCGATGAGATAGCCATATACGATGAGTACGCAACCGAGGATGCCGAAGTTCTCGTCATAGCATATGGAATAACTGCAAGGAGCGCTTTGAAAGCCGTCAAGATAGCAAGGCAAGATAGAATAAAGGTGGGGCTTTTCAAACCTGTGACCATTTGGCCAGTCCCCGTCTCACGTTTGAGAAAACTCCTCAGTCGAGTCGAAGCTGTCGTCATAGCTGAGATGAATCTTGGCCAGTACACTCGAGAAATACTCACTTTGATGAAGAACCTAAAGCTCAAAGTCATAACAAAGGTGAGTGGAGAGCTCATAACTCCCGGTGAGATACTGGATGGTATATCGGAGGTTTTGATGGATCATTTTGAGATATGACGAGGTGATATAGCTGCTCTGGTTCATAAAGAAAAGATGGCTTGCCATCATCTTGATGGTTTTTATCACTCTGTTTTTTACCTATGAAATGAAAAATTTGAAGATCAGCGCGTATTTCAAAGAACAGGTGGGGGAGAAATCTTACTATGTTAAGGCCGAAAAGTACATCATCAAGACTTTTTCCATAAGGGATATTCTCTTCATAGCCGTTCCAAAGAATCAAAATGTGAAGGAGATAGAGAAAAATCTGGAGAAATTGCCGGAGATTCCATTCACATTCTCAGCACAAGATTTCCCAAAGATCATAAAGAAAGATATTTTGGAAGAAATCGGTCTCTGTGGAGAGTATAAAGGAGAAGAGTACAACCTCATACTCGTTACGATATCCAGATCCCCTGAAGATACTGTAAGAAAGATAAGAAAGATCGCGAGAGAAAACGGCTGGAAGATCTACATGTTCGGAAACGCGTACTTCAGCGTCGTAGCGCTCGATTACGTCAACAGGATCCTGAAGATATTCACCCCCATTGGACTTGTCATAATGCTCCTTGTATTTTACGCAAGACTAAGAAACTTTGGGGCAGCTGTTCTTGCCTTCCTTCCAACGGGAATTGCAACGGTCGTTGTCCTCGGAGCCTACGCCATGATCGGAAAGATAATCACGATGGAAAACGTTCTGATGCCCATAATAACCCTCGTCATGGGAAGTGCATCCGCGATTCATCTTTCCGCAACTTATCTGTCCGAAGAAGAGAAAGATCCGTTTTTGAAATCCTATAACGCCCTTAAAAGAGTTTTCTACCCTATGTTCATGGCATCTTTGACCACGATAATCGGTTTTTTATCACTCTGCTTTGTGGACTCTCCGGCTGTCAAGGAACTTGGAAAGTCAGGAGCTTTCGGTATCACAGCGGCGAGCCTTTCAACATGGTTCTTCCTACCACCTCTGATGACTTTCATAAGGGAGAAGAAAAAAGAAAGAACGGATGTTGGACATTTCTCCATTCTTTTGAAGCTCAAAAGAAAGAACCTGGTGTTTTTCACTCTATTTGTTCTATTTTTCACATTATTCATTCCAACTGCAAAGAAAGAGTTCAACAGTACCGTATTTTTCAGAAAAAATTCCAGTTTGCTCGAAGGCATGAGGGTCGTTCAGAGTATCTCCGGTTTCAACATACCTGTCTTTGTGAGTTTCAAACTCGATAGGAAACCGGATGATCCTGAAATCGTGGAACTTTTAAAGAACTTTGAGAAGAGGATCGATGGACTCGCATCGAGGGTCATATCTCCTCTCACGATATCCAATCTTTTCAAAAAGATGAACATACCTTTTCTATCCTCGTTTTTGAGAAAGTACCTTTCGTTTTTCCTCCTCTACAACGAAAAGGACAGATCAATGCTGGTCATAGTCTTTCCAAAGAGAATAGACACGGAAACCCACATCAAGATAAAAGAAGTTGCTGATTCCTTCAAAAACGCACCTGGTGTGAGAAATGTTCTGGTTGCAGGTGATACTTACAAGTACATAGAGATGAACGAAGAAGTTCTGAGGGATCAACTGAAAAGCGTTTTCATCGTGATCCTGGTTATAACCCTCTCCATGATAGTGATGCTTAAAAACGCTTTCTGGGGGGTCATATCGGTTGTACCCATAGCGTCCACCATTTTGAACATATTCGGGGTGATAGGGCTTTTCAGGATACCTTTGAACATAATAACAGCCTACGTTGCCAATATATCTCTTGGAGCGGGTATAGATTACGCTATTCATTTCCTCCACGCTTTGAAGAAGCTCAAAAAGATCGAGCTTGCCCTCGGTCTTACGGGAAGAAATATCCTGGCGAACGCCCTTGGAATAGGGCTTGGTTTTTCCTTGCTTTTGTTCTCACCACTTGCCGTTCACGTTCACATAGGGATACTGATGCTGGTTTCGATGCTCATGGCATCGATTTACACGCTGATGTTCCTGTGCGGAATATTCGCAAAACGGGGGTAGAGTCATGGGAGACATAGAGAAACTGAAGGAAGAGATGATAAAGTTCAGGGACGAAAGGGATTGGAAAAAGTACCATAACCCGAAAGATCTTGCAATATCCATAATTTTAGAGGCAGGAGAGCTTCTGGAGATATTTCAATGGGTCTCAGAAAAGGATCTGAAGGATGTCGTTGAAAAAAGGAAGAAAGACATAGAAAACGAAATGGCGGACATATTCCTCTATCTTCTTTCACTCTGCGATGTGCTGAATGTGGACTTGAAAGAAATCACGCTCAGAAAGCTTGAAGAGAACAGAAGAAAGTACCCGGTGGACAAGGTGAAAGGAAAGGCTGTTAAATACGATAAAATATGATCTTCATTCTTCCACAATATCCAGAAGAAATCTTTTGAACTCTTCAACATCTTTCTCCAAAAGCTTGTGAACGTTCAGAGTGATCTTGCACACATATTGAACTCTTTCTGGATCCAGTTCGTATGTGTATGAGTGTCTGAAAACGTGTCTGAACCTTCTCAGTTCATCCAGAAGTCTGTAAGTTTCATCACTCAAAAAAGCCTTTCTGATACCCGGGATATCTATGTTCATTCTCTTCAAAAGCTCTGCATGGTACCTTGAAGGATCAGTTACACTGTTTTCAAAGACACTGGCTATTTCTTTCAATATGTCCTCAAGAGCGCAATAATAGTTGTGAACCTCGTAGGCAAGATAAACCGTCGAGATTCTATCCATCTTTCCAGATTTCACGAAATCTTCTATCCTGTTCACCATATCGTTCATCAATTTCATCTGTTTGTCCATGAAACCCATCAGAGCGTATATCTCTGATTTCATTTCAATCTCATCCCCCGTTTCCTTATTTCATCTTCAAAAATGCATCTTTCCATCTCTATGATATCAACGTTTCTTCCAGTTATTTCTTCAACGTCTTTCATGACCTTGAAATAATCCTCTTCAAGCCCCTTCAAAGCGATATCCACATCCGAAAACTCGTGAAACCTATGAGGCTTCAACACGGATCCAACAAGGTAAACTTCCGATACCTTCAAATTTTCAAAGTATTCTTTGAGCTTTGGAACAATCATTCTCAAGTATTCCATCCTTTTCTTTTCCATTCTTTCTCTCTTTTCTTCCTTCAATTTCTTGAGGACAGAGATATCAAATCGGGTATGTTTCATAATATCAACCTCCAAGATACAAGGATATTATACCCATCCCAGAATCTGGCGTTGTCTCAAAAATCCAAATATCCTCTCAACCATTTAACATCATACAGCCTGTCTGCCAGAAATCTCTTCTCACTCAACTTCACTTTCTTTTCTTTCCTGCTCTCATATGGTGGTTTCTAACTTTGAATTACATACTTAAGTTTTCTTGATCTATAAATCATGAAGAGATGGCATCTCTGAAGGAGAGAATGTTTTCTTATGGCAAGGGAAATTATTCCTAGTTTTATTTTCTATACCCCTATCATCTTCGGAACAGCTTTGGGGGCATCTCAATGATGAAATATCCTTCAGCGAGTGTAAACCTACTCGAAATTCCTTTGATTTCTGATGCAGGGAAGTTCTCTACAAGCTTTTGTACCATTCAACAAACTCCGATGAGGTGTATATCTTCAATTCGCTCACTCCAGTGAAATGTTTTTTATTACCTGTAATGATGGGTACTCGCTGCGCAAGTGCAACTTCGATGAACGGAAGGTCAGACTCATCGTAAAGGTTTATCTTCAAAGGAGGCGGTGAAACGAATATAGAGGCGCTTTCTACGAAATCGAGAAATACCTTCACATATTCCTCCGGAAACGAAAACTTGGAGCTTTTAAGCACTCTTTCATACTCACGATAAATCCTGCTATCGATACAAAGGATAAGCTCTCCATTCAGAATCAGATTGAGCACATGAGCAGGTTTGCCATACGGATTTATTATCCCAGATACTATAACGTTGGTATCAACAACCACTTTCATTTTTCTTTTCTGACCTCTTTTATGATTTTTTCGATGTCTTCTTCTGAAAGATCATTGAGTCCTTTTTCCAAGGAGAACATTCGTAGTTTTTCAACGGCAAGCTGCGTCCTCACCTTTTTAATGGTGTCTAGCATTTCTTTCGGGTCCCCATCTATTCGTATAACGATCGCTCTGGGTTTCCCATTCACGGTGAGTACAACCTCGTCGTTTTTCCATAGAATCGCGGGATTATCCCTTATTTCCTTGCTCGATACAAATAACATCTTATCACCCCTTATTTATCATATATTATATCCTCTAATATATCAAACTTCAGGTCATTATGAAAAGGGAGCCCATCATATTATGTTCGCCATGGTGAATGAAGAGGTTAGGAGAGTAGGATACAGGGTATAAGGTGACAAGGGTGGTGAGTTCTTTTGAGAAAGCCTCAACTTTTTGACCTGGCAAGTACTTGCCAGGTCATGACATTCTTCTCCTTACTGATGATTCTTAAAGATAACAGTTTGTGAAGAACGATCACGATATAATATGATTATGAATAATTCAAATGACCGTACAGGAGGTATGTCGCTTGAGCGATCTTCCCTTCGTTTCGGTAGTGATACCAGCAAGAAACGAAGAAAAGTTCATAGGAAAATGCATCGAGTCCATTCTGAACGGAACGTACCCCAAAGATAAACTGGAGATCCTAGTTGTGGACGGTATGAGCGAGGATAGAACAGAAGAAATAGTTGATAGATACAAGAAAGAATATCCTTCCTTGATAAAACTTTTGAAAAATGAGAAGATTTACACACCTTGCGGATTGAACATGGGTATAAAAAATTCAAAAGGGGATATCGTGATGATGGGAGGAGCTCACACCGCTTTTTCAGAAAACTACATCGCAGAATGTGTTAAAAAACTGATGAAAGGATACGATGTCGCAGGAGGGATTGTAAAGACACTTCCAAGAGATGGAAAACCTCTATCAAAAGCTATAGCAAATGTTTTGAAACATCCTTTTGGTGTTGGGGGTGCAAAATACAGAACAAAGGAGGATTTAAAAGAGGATATAGAGGTGGATACCGTAGCGTATGGCCTTTACAAAAGAGAGATTTTCGATGAAGTAGGACTTTTCAATGAAAACCTGATAAGAAATCAGGATATAGAGCTGAACTTAAGAATTAAAAGATCTGGAAGAAAAATTATTCTTGTTCCATCAGCCAAAGCCTTCTACCATGCAAGGAATACTCTCAAAGGTCTCTGGAAGAACAACTTCGGAAATGGCTTTTGGGTTATATGGAGCTTGAAATTCGCAAAACTTCCGTTTTCAATAAGGCATGTTGTACCACTTGCGTTCGTTTTATTCCTGATTTTTGGATCTTTGTTATCCTTCCTATGGAAACCCTTTATATATTTCTTTGGAAGTGTTCTTGGTTTGTACATGCTCCTTCTATTTATATCATCTGTTCAAATAGCGTCGAAAGAAAAAAGTGTAATGATTTTCTTCTATTCAATCGTTTCTTTCCTCACACTTCATGTATCATATGGTGTGGGATCGCTGTGGGCGGTGATGAAATGGATATATTTGATTCTAATTCTAAATAAGTTAAACTGTAATATTCATTTTAATGTCAGGGGTATTTTAAGGAACTCAAAATCTCATCCGAGGAGGGAGAATGATGGGTCTCTTAGATAAAGTCCTCAAAAAGGAAGCTAAAATTTCTGTGTTAGGTCTTGGGTATATAGGCTTACCAACATCCGTTATTTTTGCATCCATCGGTTTCAAGGTTTTTGGATACGACAAGAATTCTGATGTGATAAATAAACTTAAAGCTGGCGAAGTTCATATATTTGAACCAGATCTTGAAGGGCTTTTCAAAAAAGTCCTTGATAGAGAATTTTTTGTACCAACTGATAAGATTGTAGAATCAGACATTTTTATAATATGTGTCCCTACGCCATATAAAATTGAAAATGGTATAAAAGTAGCAGATCTTAAATATGTAGAAGAAGCTGCAAGATCCATATCTAAGATCCTTAGAAAAGATAACCTAGTGATTCTCGAATCAACCGTTCCACCTGGTACAACAGAAAATATTTTGATAAAAATATTAGAAAATAGCACAAATTTAAAAGTTTCAAGAGACTTCTATGTTGTTTATTCCCCTGAAAGAGTACTTCCTGGCAGGATTTTGCAGGAGATACGAACGAATAATAGAATAATAGGTTCTGATAAATTCAACAAAAAAGGCGCAGAAATAGCAAAAGCACTTTATTCTGAAATTGTAGAAGGAGAGATATTTATCACAGACATAAAAACTGCTGAAATGTGTAAATTAATAGAAAATGCTTACCGAGATGTGAACATAGCATTTGCAAATGAAATTAGTATGATAGCTCATGAATTAGGAATAAATGTGAGAGAATTAATAGATCTTGCTAACAAACACCCACGTGTGAGCATACTATCACCTGGTACAGGTGTTGGGGGACACTGCATTGCCGTTGATCCATGGTTTATAGTAGAGAAATTTCCAACTATAACACGATTGATAAAAACTGCTAGAGAAGTTAACGACCATAAACCAAAATGGCTTGCGAATAAAATTGATGAATTGATAAGAGAAAAATTCAAAAATAGAAGAATCGCTGAGATCACAGTAGGTATCTTAGGACTGGCATATAAGCCTAATGTGGATGATCTGCGTGAAAGTCCTTCTCTTGTGTTAATTAATCATTTGAAAGAAAAGGGTTATAAAATACTTGTAAGTGAACCTTTTAGAAAAGAAAAAAAGATTCAAGACATGGAAAATCTTATGATAGAAGAACTCGTTAAAAAAAGTGATGTTGTAGTAATATCAGTCGCCCATAGGGTATTTAGAGAAATTGATAAAAAAATGTTTTCAGACGAGCGAAAACTTTATATAGATCTCGTTGGAATAACTACTAGGAAAGGAGTTGTGAGATTCTGAGTGACACCATTTTGATGATATTACTTCAAAAGTTTCCACCTGATTTAAGAGTAGAGAAAGAATCTGAGGTTTTGACAAAGAACGGTTATAGAGTAATTGTATTTGCTACATAGAGTGGTGGTAAGCCTACTAGAAATCATGGGACAGAAGTAGTTTATGTAAAAGGTAAAAGGGATTTATTGGCAAAAGGTCTCCTGTCGATCTTTAAAACCGTTTCATGGTATGAAAAATAGATTTTGAAGTGGATAAGAGAGAATAACATACATCCAACAGTTATACATGTACATGATTTGTTATGGGCATATCTTGGGTATAGAATCTCAAAAATATTGAAGGCAAAATTATTTTTAGATTTCCATGAAAATTATCCTGCCGCCATTCAGATACGGTGCAAGAATTAGCTTGATAAAGGAAATATAATCTCTAGGATTGAAAAATTACATAATAAAGCCTCCTTTTTTCGATGTGAACAAATGGAGAAACTACGAAATAGATATGATAAAAAATCAGATGCTTCTATAGTTGTTGTAGAAGAAGCCCTTGAAAGATTCCTTGAAAATCCAAGAAAAAAGTAATAATAGTGTTAAATACAGAAAAACCTAAGAAGTGGAAATTTTATGGTTACAAGGATTCAGAAGAGTTCAAATTGCTTTATACAGGGGGTGTTGAATATCATAAAAGCTATCATGACTTTTCTTGTCATTTTTCCATGAATCTCCAATCCCACATTAAGATTATAATCTGGTTTTTTATTTTCAAAACCTTGAAAGGTACATCTGGCATGTTGAAATCGTAGGTAGGAGAGACAGAAAACGAAAATGCACTTCTAAACATATATGGAGAAGGAAAAGCAAGGAAAATTGTAATGAGTGTGATTTTAAATGGATAGTATGAAGGAGGAAACTATGAGGATATTATTTCTCGGGGATTTTTGCCCACAAATGGAAATATCGCTATCTGAGCGATTATCAGAATTAATAAAAACCGTGGATTTTTCTATAGTGAATTTAGAGGGTTTTTTCTCTGATACTTCATCAATGGATTCCTTATCCTTCTCCTCTCAAAGTTTCGAAATCGCTGCTAAGAGATTAAAGATAAAACTAGTTTCTGTTGCCAACAATCACTCACTCGATGGGGGCAAAAAAAGATTTTCAGAGTCTATAGGTATACTCGATTCATTAGGGATCATACCTTTTGGTACAGTAGAAACACCATGTGCTGATATTGGGGATGTTTCAATATGGGGAGTGGGTTGGAAGAGGACAGGTATTAGTGACAGGCAGAACATGCTTAATACGATAGATCTGAATATAAGGCAGGCTGTTGAAAAATTCAAGCAAAGTTGCGGAAGAGAGAAATTCAAAGTGATTTTCATTCACTGGGGAGTAGATCTCGAAATATTACCCCTTCCTTTCCAAGTTCGTCTAGCAATTGAATTCATCGAAGCAGGTGCAGATCTTATAATTGGTCATCACTCCCACCTTATTCAGCCTATCTGGGAGTATCGAGGAAAGAAAGTGTTCTTCTCTATAGGTAACGTATTCATGCCCAGAAATAATGTAACATATTATTATCCCTCCGACGCAAATAAAGGTTTGGGCATCATTTTAGATACCAAAACGTTCAAAATAAGGATTGTGAAATTGATATATTCTCCCGATAAAGGTTTTATAGATGTTGTTGATGATACTGATATAAAATACTTGGAATTCGTTAGTATGAAGGATTATAAAAAATACTTCTCTAAAAAAAGGGTGAAACGAATATATCCTATTTACACTGGCTCAAAATTTGATGAAATCAAGGTATTAAAACTTCTTATTCCATCTATTTTAATGAAGACAAAAATGGGAAAAAAGCTTTGGAAAAAGGTGAGAAAATGGATAAAAGGATAAGAGTGATATACCAATTCGATGAGAAAAGATGGGAACTGCAGCATAAAAGAGAAGAGATTTATGTTACACCCAGAAGCTATGTAAATTCCCCTATACAAGGCAATAGAACGGAAATTCATATTAATCCCAATGGTATCAGTGTGCTTATGGATGTAATAAGGAGTACCCCTGTGTTCTATTCCTACAAAGATGGTGTCATCTACATATCTGATGATTCTGATTGGATCTCTCAAAAAACTGGATATACGGATATAGATGAAATACAAGCTCTTTCTTTTCTCACACTTGGTCAAACACTAGAGGACAAAACTTTGATAAAGAGAATATACCAGGTACAAGCTGGGGAGAAAGTAAAGATGGATAGTGGTATTGTGAAGAATACCTATATGTTTTTCGGTGAACCTACCGGTAAGATAGACAGCTTAAAGAATCTTGAGGATGAGTTTCAAAAACTTCTTTGTGAAATCTTTGAAGATTTTATCAAATCCCTAAATAAGCGACCAGTGGTTTTGTTTTTAAGTGGAGGCTATGACTCAAGATTGATAGCATCAATGCTTAAGTTGTTCGAGTATAAAGACACCATTCTCATCAGTTATGGGATCACGGGGAATACGGATGCTTTAATAGCTAGGAAAGTAGCAACCAATTTGGGTTATAATTGGATATTTGTGGAATATAACTTTGATAAATGGAAAAAGTTAATTTTAAGTGATTTTTTCAGAGATTATGTGAATTACAGTAATAATCTAACATCTATACCACATATACAAGAGCTTATAGCGGTTAAAGAACTAAAGGAAAAGGGTGTTATCCCCAGTGATTCTATTCTTGTTGCTGGGCATTCCGCTGATTTTTTAGCAGGTAGTCATTTAAATATCTCCATAAAACGTGGGAGAAGATTTAGAGATATTATAAAAGCGATTCATGAGAAAATCTATATATTAAGAGCGGGTAACATGCCCAAAGTATTGGAAAGGTATATTGAGAACTATATTCGCAGGATATCCCATATAATAGATGCGAATATTGAAAAACCCATGAAGGAAGATATAGTAGCTACTTTTGAATTTTTTGATTGGAGAGAAAGACAAGCCAAATTCATTGTGAATTCAGTCAGAGTTTATGAATTTCTTGGTTATGAATGGCGATTGCCACTTTGGGATGTACGAATGGTGAAATTTTGGAACAAAGTGCCGTTTTATATGAAATTCTCTAAGAGTTTCTACGATGATTTCTTAGAAAGCGAGATATTCTCAAAACTTGGAATAGATTTCGATAAATATGAGAAAAAGAAGTTTAAAAGAAAAAAGAAGATGAAAGAATCCATTCAACACTTTTTTTCAAACTCAGTGGTTTTCCATGAGCTACTTAGACTATATAGAAGATTGAAACCAACTCAAGCGGATCCCGAGGGTATCGACAAAGCTTTGAAATCTTTGGAAAGAATCTCAGACTTGCATCTGAAATATAAGATATCGAGGAGAGGATATGATCCCAATAGTTACGTAGCGGATTATACTTTCGATATGATATGTGGGAGGATCAGGAGATGAAAAAAGTACTTGTTGTCGCTTATATGCATAAAAAGTATGATAAAAGAGTATGGAAAAGTGTCGAGATATTATCGAAAATCTACGATGTGATATATATATATTGGGACCTTCAGAATGAAAAACCATATAAATACAGCAACATAGAATATATACCTGTCTATTACAAATATGAGACGAAGTCACGATTTAGAGATTCGTTAAAGAGGATTCGTTATGAGAGAAAAATCTGCCGGATATCAAAAAAGTATATAAACAGTGGTAATATTGATATCGTTTATATTCACCATTTTGCCACTTTTTTTCCTTTCTGCGTCTATAAACTTGCTAAGAAGAGAAAGATCCCGATTGTTACAGATTACCATGAATACATACCGGAAGAGTATATGTTCAGTTTAAGGAATAAAATTCCATTCGTTAAAATTGTGGGGAAAGCAATAAATAAAAAGATTACCATCATGAGTTCTGGGGGAATTTTTGTAAGCCCTTGGGTGAAAAGGGTTTCAACTAGTATAAATCCTTCGTTAAAAGCCCTTGTCATACCAAACTATGCTCTGATGAAAACAGAGGTTGTAGATAAAAATAGTAGAAGCAAAGAGATCATCTTTGTCGGAGGAGTGATGAGAAAAATGGATTATGAATTCAAAATCCTTGAGATGTTGAGAAGAGAAGGCTTCAAAATTACAAGTTTGGGGGTGAATTTTAAAAAAGCTAATGTGAATTATGAAAGATTCTTACCTTATGACAAAATGATGAAAAGGATTTCAACAGCAGCATTTTCATTGGTTTCATATAGCCCATATGATACCAAAGGAACGTTGCTCATGAATTATTCTCGCACTTTCCCAAATAAATTTTTCGATTCCATAGCGGCAGGTGTTCCTGTGATTGTGAGAAAGGAATTTAAAGAAATGGTGGATATTGTAGAAAAATATGGGGTCGGAATAGTTATTCCCAGTGATGATGAGAGGAAAGCAGCTAATATGATATTGAAAGCGTGGAATGAACATTATGATTTGATCATTGATAATATCAAAAAATATCAAGATGAGTTTTGTTGGAATGAAGATAAAGAGAAACTTTTCTTAGACTTTTTTGAAAATATCAGGATGGGAGATAATCAAAGGAGAGCAAGTGATTCATGAGAGTTCTCATTTTCTCAGAAATGTTTCCTAAACTCAATTCTCCTTCAAGTGGTATTTTCATTATCAAACGAATAGAGCAATTACTGGCATTTGGAAAAGATATTGAGGTCATCTTTGCCCCAATATCTGTTTCTGATAACCTGTTGATATCACTCATCAAAAAAATATATGGATTGAATCCTATAAAACTCCCTGAAAATGTGCGAATTGATTCACGATCATATAAAGTGATAAAAATTCGTATATCACTTCTCGATAGGTATCGAATGTTGAAGGGAGATTCACGAGCTTGGTTAAAATATGCAGAGAGGATGAAAGAAGCTCTTGAGAGAAATTTTCATATTTCAGATTTTGATATAATTCACGCACACAGAGCGTTTCCTGAAGGTTATACGGCTATGCTATTGAGCGAGGAATATGGTAAGCCCTATATTGTGACAGCGCATGGAGGGGAAATACATTCCATCAATCCTAAGCTAAAACGGTATGTCATTAATGCTCTCGAAAAATCCTCAAAAGCTATCTTCGTTAGTAGGAAATTATTGCAGCAAGCAAGAAAACTGGGCTATTCTGGAGATAATGCAGTGGTTATTCCAAACGGTGTGGATACGAATTTATTCAAACCCATGGACAAGATTAAGATAAGAAAGGAATTGGGAATATACAAGGAAAATTATAAATATATTGGTTTTGTGGGGAATCTGATACCTGTAAAAAGAGCTGATAAACTCCCCGAAATATTCAGACAAATAAAAAAGCTTTACCCTAATGTTTTTTTCATAGTTGTGGGAGACGGTTACCTGAGAAAGAGGATAGAAGGAGAGACGAAAGATTTGGATATATTATTTACAGGTAGGGTAAAACCAGAAGAAGTGCCATATTATATGAATGCGATGGACGTTTTGATACTTCCAAGTAGAAATGAAGGTTGGCCATGCGTGGTACTTGAAGCTCAAGCTTGTGGAATTCCTGTTGTTGGAAGTGATGTGGGCGGGATACCAGAAGCAATAGGTGAGGGAGGAGTGGTGGTAAGAGATGGACCTGATTTTGAGAGAAGGTTTGGTGAGGTTGCTGTAAAAATGTTGGAAAATCTATTGAGTCCTTCGTACTTGGTTCAGAAAGCCATTCATTATGATTGGAGAGTAACTGTTAAGAAAGAACTCAGAATGTATAATGATATTTTAAACATCAGGGGTGAGATCGATAGTGAAGTTGGTGATAGGAATAGCTACTAGAAACAGAGCAAAAGTAATTAAAGAAGTTTTACTTCCAAGTTTCCTTAAGCAAACATCGAACAACTTTGAAGTAATTTTCATGGATGCTAGTGATAATGATGAAACAAAGGAGATTATTCACCATTTCATAGATACATATAGACCTAAATTCGGAATGCATTATTTCAGAGCAAGGAAAAAAGGTTTGCCAAGCCAAAGAAATGAAATAATTGATATATTCTTAAAAACACATGGGGATATTCTTGCTTTCTTTGATGATGACGTTTACTTATCACCTAATACTGTTGACACAATTTTAAAGGAATTTAAAAATGAAAATCTTTATGCTTTGGGTTTAATTATAAATCACTCTAATACAAGCAAAAATAGGATGAAGCCTCCAATAAGGTATTTGAAAGAGTTAGCAAAGTTTCTATACACACGAATATTCCTTATAAATCTCTCAAACGATTTTGACAAGCATTCCCCTAGAAAGGTTTTCATAAGCGGTTGGAATATTGGTTCAAATTATCCTGGAGAAGCCCAATGGTTATCAGGATGTGCAATGATATACCGAAGAGCTGTCTTTGAATCTTTCAGTTTGAGGTTCAATGAGAAATTAGAAGCCTTTGGGGGATGGGCCTACGGAGAAGATGTAGAATTCTCACACAAGCTATGGAGAATTCTGAGGCAAGAAAAGAAGAATAAAGAATCTATGAAGATCGCACCAGAAAGTTTCGTTATTCACTATAACACCCCTGGTGGAAGACCTAATTTGAGAAGAAAATATGCGATGATGATCTATAATAGGTATCTAATACTAAAAGGCTCTATAGTGCCTTATTGTAAATTCAAAATAGTACCTTATTTGGCTTTTATTTGGTCTTTGATAGGTTTTTGTTTGTTAACAGTTGTAATTGGAACATATCATGGGAATTTAAAGGAGAGAATACAAGGTATATTATTAGGTGTGAAAAGTATATTTCTCTCAGATAAAGGTCATTTGGAGGAGTTAGTGCGATATTGAAATCGTATCAAAAATCAAAAAGATAAATAATTGAAATCCTGATGTATGAAAAGCAAGGATTCAACAAACAATAGAATCATTGCTACATCTTTATGCCATGTTGTAGCATATCCAGAAAATTTTGTCTCCAAATTATTAAATGATCCCTACCTCTTTTGAAATACCCTTCAATAGTTTTCCCGACGTGTACCCTTTCCCAACCTCTACACATTTAATCAATTATGATTCATCCATGTCTTTTTGTAGATGATCACAGGCAATGAGCTTTATGAACATTTAAATTACATAACTCTAGTTCTCTAAATCCATAATGAAAATCATGCGGATGATAAGCTGGGAGCTTATTAGACCACTCTTCCATCCTGTTAAAATATGCTGTTAGCAAATGAAATATAGAACACAACGTTATTGCAAAGAGATCTAACTGATGGTATCACATTAACAAAAACGATCACATTTTCCAGAGTTTTCTACATGTTGTTCTGACCTATTGCAATATGGTTTCTGATATATCCTTAAATCTCAAGATCTGAAGTCTGTTCTCAGCATAATCTCAAATTTCTCATAAGCATCTATTGACCTAAGAATTCAGTAATGGTATCTATTAATTTTTTTTGTAGATCCTTCAATTTTTCCTGATTAGGGTTCCGGATGGAGCACCATTCTATATTCTTGGCAACATACTTGAATTCCTCAAAAGAATACATATTCATGAGATCTGACAATCCAGAGAACCTTGGATCCTTGGGATTTCTAGCTACAAGGATAACAGGAGTATCGAGTGCTACAGCTGGGAGAGCTATATGCAGCCTGGTGGTTATAACTAGTTTGGCTCTTGCCACTTCATAAATTCTTTGTCGAGCTAATTCGAATCTCTTTGGAGGTGGTTTTTGTGCTTTCTTCTTCATGTAAGACCGATATATTCTTGAAATTTTCCTACGAATGGCACTAGGAATAACTCTCCGAAGGATATTTTTTCCGGGCAAATCGGAAACAACATGATTAGATCTAATCTTAGAATTCTTAATAATCTCTTGTGGTAAAATTTTTAGGATTTCTACTGGTAGATCTACTAAAAGGATATAATCCTCTTTTTTCGAGGTTTTATAATGAAGGTTAAGTGTTAAGGTTAAACATCCAGAGAAATAAGCATTTATACCATGATTTCTTAACAGCTCCATCGTCCAGGTATCCCTACAACCTACTTTAAATTTTTTTAGGTAATTCACTATTTCTGGTGTTAGAAATTCTCCTACGATACTAGGAGTTATATGAAAAGAAACAAAAAGAGGATCAATATATTCAGGAAGAGGCCATCCTTCTAATCTATGAGCAAACCATCCATTCATAATGATTTTTATTTTACCTTTAACTTTAGGAACTTTGTCCATATAATCCCTGTCTATCGTAAAATCAATTCGTGGTAAGAATTGAGCGGCAGCTATGCTTTGAATATCATCACCTAGGTTATTAGTCGAATAGGATAAAAGAGCATAATATACATTTTCCATTTCTCTCATTTTACATTTTCATCTCCTTAGGGCTCCCTTCGAAATCTTCATGGATAGTATATTATTTTTACCTCATTTATTCTATCATACTTTGCTCCTTTCTCCATTTATTCAGTTTTGAAAGGTTATACCCTAAATATTTAATAAGTAAGAAAATCCGAATCATTCTAATGTGGTTTAAATTATAATCTCATAATATCCAGTGAAAGTTCCTGAGAAGATATACGAGGTCAGGGATTTTATTTTGAAATCTTTTGGAATCGCATGATGTGAGAAGTATACCTAGTCAATCCGTTTAGGATTTGTCTTTTTCGCTTTTAAATACCATAAACCTCTGCCATATCTAGGGGTGTGATCAAATATAAATTCTCGCTTTGTAGACTCAACAGATCTTCTTCAAAGCCGTTTTTTGAAAAGATGACGTAGATTTTCTTCCTGTTGCCGGTGTTCACATATTCGCTTCGCAGAAGGAGTCTTCTGTACTCGTCCAACCCAACTTTCTTGCTGGACCACTTGCATTCTCCAAACAGGATGTTATTCTCATCGTATGCAACAAGATCGATATCGCACGACTCATTTTTCTTGTGTGGGACCCTCCCCCAGTGCTTTCCTATGACTTTTGGAGTGAATCCGAACAGATCGGGATTTTCTTGCAAGAATTTTTTGCAGGTCTCTTCGAATTGAAAACCCATGTACTGGTTTATATTGCTTAAAATGATTTCTAAAGCCCTTTCTGGAGAATATTCCATAACCGAATAATTTCTGTAGATGTTTTTGAAGAAGAAGCTGTAGTAGCTGTCAGCTATTCTGTATTTGTACTTTCTCTTGCTGTTTAAAAGCACAGGCTGTTCTTTCGATACTATCTCATAAATCTCTGAAAGCTCGTTCAGATACTTTGACAGTTTTGTGGTTTCGATACCGGAGAGATCGGAGATTTCTGATATCGATCTCATACCACCGGCGATCGCTTCCAATATGGAAAAGTAAGATTTATGCTCAGATCCAAATTCTGTTATCAACAGATTTCTCGCTTCCTCCCTCAATGGTGCGAATTCATCAACGAAAATATCGTGGATGAGTTGTTTAAGATCCCTTTTTTGTTCAAAAAACCACAAGTACCTTGGAACACCACCGACAATCGCGTATATTTGAAGAGATTCGTAGATATCGTATCCGAAATCTTTCAACATGAGCAATGTCTCTCTCAGGGTGAATTCTCTGATCTTTACAAGGTTGTCCACTCGACCGAACAATGGCATTTTTTCGTTCATGAAGATGTTCTTCATCAATCCCACACAAGATCCAAGCACAATCAATTTAGTCTTATGTTCATTCTCATCCCATGCATGCTGAAGAGCGTACATGATACTGGGGTTCACTTTGAAAAAGTTTTGAAACTCATCAAAGACGATGTACTCGTACTTTTCAAATAAATCAGAGAATAAACTGTACCAGTCCGTGTACACCGCTTTTGAGAAAGCAAGGCTTAGATCTCTTAGAAGAGTCTCTTCCTTTTTGACTTCCACGAAATAATAGAAAGTCTCAGTGTCCTCAAAAACCTTTTTGATCAGCATGGTCTTTCCGATACGTCTTCGACCGTAAACCGCAACGAAGTACTTCCTATCCATCTTTTTAACCTTTTCAAAGAATTCCAATTCTTTTTTTCTGTTATAGAACTTCATACATTCACCTCTTGGTTTTGAAATATTATACTGGATAGTATAATACTATAAGGTATAATACTCAAGTGTCACAAAGGCAAACGAAAAATCAAACATCAACAAAAAAGTTTCGGATAAAGAAATAGAAAAAGAAAAACAATGAAAATATCCCTTTTCACTACCACAACATCCCAAGCATCCACAGGGGTATCGCATTTTTTAGTGGAAGATCGATATCATCTCTTATCACAAAGTCACAAGATTTTACCCTCTTTTTTCTTCCACCGACTTCCAGTTTGATACCATCGAATATGAAATCCGCTTCTTTCTCATCTTCTGCAGCCCAGATTCTGCCTTTTTCCCTCAGCGTGAAGACAGTGAAAGCCTCTCTGAAATTTCCCACTTCTCCTTCGAAGACATAGTAGAAAACTGGGTCAGAGAAGAATATCTTTGCACCTTTCGAATAGGATTTCTCAATTTTTTCTCTTCGAACGATGTTGATAAGATCAACTTCCTCCATCGTTCGAAGAAGTTGATAGAGCTTTGGCTTTCCTATACCCCATTCTCTACACATCGATTCAACGTTGATCGTTGGTATCTTCGAGTACAGAAGATGACTGACTATCGCTCTCATCACTTCGAAGTGATTTTCACTTATTGTTTCAACAAGATAAGGGATATCGTAGTATACAGTTTTCTCGAGAACGTTCATCATCTTTTCTCTGAAATTTCCCTCAAGATAGAACGGCCTTGTTCCTCTTTCACGATAATCTCTGAAGTAGCTCAGTACATCGATCTGTCTTGTGATATCGGCAGCATAATTCAGAGGATCCTTGAAGGGAGAATCAAGTTTCTTCAGAACCTTTCCCGTTTCAAAGTAGATGTACTCTCTCAGAGACATCAAAGGAAGCTTTATCAGAACGAATCTTCTTGAAAGATCTGCAATTCCCTTTCTCAGTACCACAGAACTGCTATCGCTGATCCAGATAATTTTGTTTGGGAACGAATCGTAGAGAGCTTTGACGGTGATATCCCAATCGCGAAGGAAGTGTACCTCATCGATTATGATCCCAGGATAATTCATCAATATTGTCTGAGCAAGATCGTAGAAAGATCGCTGTGAAAGCAAGGGATCATCACCTGGGACATAAAGTAGATCGTGCTTCTTTGCCATGATAAGAAGGAAAGTAGTTTTCCCCACGCCCCTTGGTCCATGGAGGAGAATCGCTCTGCTTTTGAATCGTTTTTCCAATTCTTCGAAAAACAACCGTCTTTTTTCAGGCAGAAAGCTTATAAGTCTGTTCATGCGAATTTCCAATCTTTCCACTATTTGGTCGAGTTCCATACTATCACCCACCGTTTTGAAACATATCAGAACGTATTATATCATATATCGTTTTTATATGAAACGATTTTATGTTCTTTCTAAAAAATCGTTCTATAATAAAACGATTTCATAGGAAAATCGTTTCAATAGAAAACTATAAGGTTACTACAAAGAAAATCACTAAGTTTTTGAGAGGCACATAAGTGGTGTTTTCAAATATATCGAAGTCTTCACAAAAATAGCGTTGTTTGTGAAAGCGCAACTTCTTGCCAGCGTGGATTCGGAAATATGATGTGTTTTCATTTTCTAAATATACATTTAGAAATGATATCTTTAGAAAATATATGTTTATTTAGTATAATACACCTGGGGTGATGACATTTGTTCATCAACAGAGAGAAAGAATGTGAGTTTTTGAGAAGAAAAATATCAAGTGGCAAATCAGAACTACTGGTAATATACGGTAGACGTAGGGTGGGAAAAACGTTCCTTATTCAAAATTGCATCGAAAACGCTTTGTTTTTACCATACCCCTTTTCAACCGTCCGGAAGCTCCGAGATTTATCGAAGAGAGGAAAGGCAGCTGTTGAACTTTAAGTACGTGTTGCCTGTGTGACCACTTTTGACAAGCTGTGGATTGCCTTTTGTTCCAAAGTAGATGTCGTATGTCAGGCTATCTCCATCTGGATCGCTGCAACCCCACGAAAGCGTTACATCTATAGGCACATTCATCGCATTATCCACTGGATACGGATTACTTGGCGCAGCAGGCAAATGGTTGACAGCAGAAGGCGCAGCACATGACCAAAGGATAAGGAGGGCACCTGAGAGGAATAGCAACAAAAAAAGAAGCTTTTTCATTTGTATTACCCCCACGGTTATATGTCACCGATATAATATTATTTACGAATATGTCAAACAAAAGTAGAAACAGTGTAAAATAGAACAAGAAAATAAAAACAAAAATTGATACTTTATCTTTGTTAATTTTTTACATTTTAGAAATTTTTGATCGGGTGCAACACTTTCGAGTTAAACCTGTCCTTTCTGGGGAAGACTGTGAAAGCCGTAATTTCTTATATAGCGAGTGATAGGTAGCCTCATAAACTGGCATTCACACCACTTCCTTGAACATTCATCGAAAGGCAAAAGATCCTTCATTCTTTTCGAAATCCACACACGATGTTGTGGACGGGAAATTTGAAATGGTAGCTGATTCATATATTAGGAGGGAATATAAAAAGCCCCTTTCGGGGCCTGGCGGAGGCGGTGGAACTCAAACCCACACGAGGGCTTGACCCCCACCGGTTTTCAAGACCGGCTCCTTAGCCGGTTCGGACACGCCTCCAAGGGTAAATTATAAAATATACGAATCACCTTATCAAGTTTGGATGGGCGGTGCTTCAAAAATTGGGGTAAGAGTGACAAAAATATGGGATAAGAGTGAGAAAAAATGAGACAAAAATATATCACATACATGTTGCAGAAAAGGAACTTAACAAGTGCCATCACCATTGCCATATCTTCCCTGTACGCTGCAACATATCCAGATAGCTTCATCTTCATATCCCCAAACAACCCTTCTATCTCATTACACTCTTTGTATTCTCCTCCTCCACATCTTTCCTACCTACCCCATTCCTCCTCACCCTTATCACTCCCTTTATCCCTTTCCTTCCCAAATATCCCCTCTTCCATCTAACATCATATAGCCTGCCTGCTAAAAATCTCTTCCCTCTCAATTCCAACTTATCCAGTATCTCCCTCAACATCTTTATCTCCTATGAGTACCTCTTCCCTACTCCCACATACTGGATCATTTTGTATCTCCCCTTCGTCATCACAACCTCACATCTTATGTGACCTTTCACCTTCCTTACCTCTGTCCTTCTCTTCCAGTTCAAATTTGTCTTTTTCTTAAATCTTATCCCTGTACCATCCACTATGATGCTATCTATATCGTGAATGAACTTTATCAGAATCTGTATGACATGTTTTAGCCTGCTCGCCCTGTGATGAAAATCTCTGAGGGAAGGTACATTTTTGAAGTAGTCTCTTGAGAGAATGATGGTTTCTCTGAAGGAGAGAGAAAACATCTCCTTGATGAGAAGCATGGAGAAGATCTGATGGTCTTTGTAAATTCTTGGTCTTTCCCTGTTTGAGTATTTGGATAGATATGGTATGATTTTGGAGTAGAAGAAGTGGGTTAGTTTGATGATAGTATTGGGTGTTAACTTTCTCACAGCGAGGGAGATTATATCATCTCCCTTGTTTTATTTTCTATACCCACCTCATTATTTTTGAAACACCCCCACTCTCTTAAAAGGCTGTTCCAAAAATAGTGGGAGAGAGATATAAAAATAAAGCAACAGAAATGATATAACCTTCCTTTCTAAATCTCAAAACCATCATCAAACTAGTTTGTTCCTTATCTTCTCAAAACTTCTACAAGAAAGGGAAAACCCATTTTATTTCCTAACCATCAGATTATCTACATGTAAGGAAGATAAAAGATCACATAAGATATGAAATGGTTATGACGAAGGAAAAGTACAAATTGATTCAGTATATGGACTCACCTGAGATAAAACTTTTGGATTGGAACAACGTCAATCATAACTCGTATTTTTTCTTTACCTCTTCATGAGGAATAAGTTCTTCCTCGCCGACTTCGATTCTATGGATTGTTTCCATGAAATCCGGGTCGCTTTCTAGCTTCAGCTGTAGCAAGAAATCATCTATCTCCTCAAGGAGCTTTTTTGCTGTATCATCATCAAGCTCTTGAATGATTTTGATGAGTTTTTCCTTCACAGTAGACACAGAATCACCTCTACGAGGAAGTATATCAGGAATTATAAATTTTTTCTGAATCTTAAGGTTTTGTAATGTACACTCTTTTCTGGAGGAGGAAGGTATGTCGCTTGAAAAAATTTTGGAGGTATTGAGGAAACACAAGGAAGATTTAAAGAAAAAATATGGTGTAGTAAGGATAGCGATATTTGGCTCACGTGCTCGTGGAGATTATAAGGATGATAGCGATTTAGATGTTCTCGTTGAATTGGAAAAACCAATAGGGCTCTTTGAATTCACACATTTGGCGTATGAGATAGAAGATCTTGTGGGTATTCCTGTGGATATTGCGACACCAGCGATGATAAACAAACCGATTTTAAAGGAAAGCGTTATGGAGGATCTCATATATGTCTAAAGGATCAGTGAAGCGCTACTGACTGTAAAAGAGAGCATAGCGAATATCGATTTTGAGGTATTTTCAAAAAAATCAGATGATAATAGACACTGTGCTTATGAACATCGCCATTATGGGTGAGATTGTGAAAAAACTAACAGAGAATGTGAAAAAGAGATATCCAGATATTCCATGGGAAAATATCGCTGAAATGAGTAATTAAGGTGATTCACATCTACTTTGATGTGGATATTAATATCGCTTGGGATGCAGTGCAAAAAGATGTTCCAGGGTTAGAGCAAAAGACTAAGCTTATGCTCAGAAAGTTATGATTTTTTATTTTCCCCTCTTTCTTGTGAAGTTAAGTATAAAAGTGATAAAAATGCAAGCGAGAAGCGGAGAAGAGAACATATAGGTTAAATAAGTTGTAATACTAAATGTAATACAATAAGAATACGCGGTTTGAAGAAGTTGAAATCCGATGGACGAGAAGAAGCATCAACCACATATCTCTCCATGGTGTTCAACCTTATGAGGTTGAAGAATGCCTTTTCGAAAACGCACCAATTGTGATGCAACCACTAAAAAGGAAGAAAAAGAAAGATCGATATATGATCTTGTGTCAATGTCCAGAAAAAGGAAGATATCTTTTTGTAGTGACAACAAAGCCAGATAAAAACAATCAAATATGAGTTATAACAGCACGTGGCATGAATGAAGAGGAAAAAAGGCTTTATTGGAAACGAAGAGGGTGAGAAGAGTGAAGATACCGAAATTCAAAAGTGTTGAGGAAGAAAGGAAATTTTGGGATACGCACAGCGCCGTAGATTTTCTGAATGATCTTGAATTTGTTGATATCAAATTTGTGAGGAAAAAGCCGATGGTGACCTTATCATTCAGGATAGAAGAAAGTAAAGCCAAAGAACTGAAGGAATTGGCAAAAAGAATGAACATTCCTTACACCACTCTCATTCGCGAGATAGTCAATAAAGCGCTTGAAAAAACCAGGAAATGAGGCATCACTTTTCCTGAAATTTTTCAAGCTGTCTTGTAAACCGCGCCTTGATTCTTTCCTGTCAGTTCTTTTTTGGAGGATCTCTCGGTAGTTTTCAATCTTTTTTGTAAAACTGATTGATTTTCACCACGATTTGGTTGATGGTATTTTGAGGTGGGTTTTAAGGTCCTTTAGAGCATCCCCTTTCCATATGATCATAGCCTAGCTCCTTTAAAGCCTCATCGTGGGGTATCGCCTCAGTGGATGTATCTTTCTGGATAGTCTCAATCTCATCAGGTAAAGGATCCACTGTACCACGAGATTTTATCAATTTTCCCCAGAGACGATGTGGAACATATCTCATGAGATCGTTCTTCACTAGGATCTCATCTATTTCTCTGAGAATCTCCTTATCATCGGTTCTTTCGATGATCTTTATGAGTTTTTCAAGCTCTATCGTCACGGCTTTCATTCAATCACCTGCCTTGGTTTGATTATATCCCTTCCTTGTGAACCACTCTTTTATATGCTCTCTTCAGATCCTTCCTAATGGTGGAGGTGTGGGAATTTCTTCTCGATTTTCTAGATAGTATACTTCCCCCTAGGAGGGGATAATGTGGCCAGAAAGTTCACAGTGATCATCGAAAGGGGAGAGAAAGAGTATATAGGACACGTTGTAGAGCTTCCAGGATGTCACACGCAGGGAGTGATGATAGATGAGCTGATGGAAAATATAAAAGAAGCCATAGAGCTGTACCTTGAAGTGAAAGGAGAGGAGATAGAGTCTGTTGAGGTGGTAGATGTCAGGACGGTGGAGATATGAGTTCAAGATATCCTTGATTAACGGGCAAAGAAATTTTACGAACTCTTCAACAGGTGGGAGGGAAGATGAAAATCAGATATTCAAAAGAGGCGGATGCTCTTTATATTCGATTCAACGATAAGGAGATAGACAGTTCCGATGAGATACTGGAGGATGTGATCGTGGATTTCGATAAAGATGGAAACATTGTGGCGATAGAGATCCTTTCCGCATCAAAGAAAGCAGATATCAAGGAGATACTGATACAGGCCTTCGATAGAGTCCAGGTCGAAATACCTAACAAACTAGGAAATGTATGGTAACGTTTCTTATCAAGCATTTTGAAACCATGGTTTGAAAGGAGATGAATAAGTAAGAATGAAGGAGTTTACAGTTTTAATCGAACGAGACGAAGATGAATGGCTTGTTGGATCAGTTATCGAACTACCAGGATGCTACACGCAAGCTAAAACGTTTGATGAGCTAATAGAAAGAATTAAAGAAGCTATTGAAGCTTATTTGGATGCTCAGAAAATACCACAAGAGAAAACTGAGTTTGTAGGTGTTCAGAAAGTGAAAATATGAATCTTTCTTGGGCTCCACCAGTTATCATGATGAATGAGGGTTTGAAGAAAGCCGGTTTGCTAGACAAAGCAAAGGATATAGCAAGTAGATTTTCTAGGATAGTCGGAAAAGAGGGATTTGCGGAGAATTTCGATTCTCTAAAGGGCAAGGGACTCAGAGACAGGACTCTGACATGGACAGCGATTGTATACATCGTCTTATCTGAAGAGCAACAGAAATCCTGATCATGTATAAAATTCCTCTCTTGCAAATGCTATTTGACCTTTTCTTACCCTCCAAAAAATATCGAAATCCTCCTTAGAATCCCACTTTTAACGTGCATCTTAGGGAATGATAAAATATAATGATACATCTGGTAAAATATTCAAAAAATATGGTAATTGATAAGGCTTTCCTAATATATTAAATCATATGATAAAATTTTTTGGGGTGAAAAGTTTTGAAATTGCTTGTTATCTTCTTGTTTCAAATCGCCATATTCTGGGGAATTCTCTTTGCAACAAAAAACAGGTTAGCACCTTTGAACATAATACAGGTAACGGAGATAACATCTGCTCACGTCCTACTATTGATGAACGCTTACCTTCTGAAGAACTTCAAAAAAGCTTTCCCCCACTCTCTCTTCGCAGTAATGGGATGCCTTTTCCTCTCCACAGGGGCATTCATTGATTTCATGTCCTACCACTCGAGTTTTTTCAGAGAACTCGACCGTGGCAATATACTCCACAACCTTTTCCTCATGGGAGGAAGCTTTTTCTTCATACTTGGAAACCTTCTCCTGATAGAAAAGTTCAAAAAGCAGAAGGAGATACTCTCGAGGGTGATTGAAGAATCGGAAAAGATAAACACGGGTTCTTCCGAAGAAGAAATCGAAAGGATGAAGACGTGTTTTCTGAAAGAAAAGGAAAAGGAGATTTTCGAGATTCTGAGAAAATACTACGACTCTCTGTACGAGAAGCACAAGTTGATAAAAACTCTGGAGAGGAGATTCCTCTACGATACTTTAACAGGTGTTCTGTCCAGCGAAGGTTTGAAAAGATATATTAATGAACTGATAGAAAACGAAGAAAAGTTTTCGGTGATCTTCATAGATCTTGATCGTTTGAAATCCGTCAACGATCGTTTCGGTCACGACATGGGAGACAGATTTCTAAAATACTTTGCTAAGAAGCTTTCAGAATTCTTCCGAGCAGAAGATAAGATAGGTAGGTTGGGAGGAGATGAATTCCTAATAGTTTTGAGAAATTGTCCTGAAGAGAAGGCCAGAAAGAAAATAGAAGAAGCAGAGAAAAGTTTTCCTCCATTCTCACCTGAAGATGATCCCACAATATCAATAAATGTTTCCTTCAGCTACGGTGTTGAGGAGTGGAAGGAAGGGATGTCACTGAGAGAAGTGATAAAAAGAGCAGATGAAAAGATGTACAGGATGAAGAGGTCACGTTTCAACGTATCTTGATCGAACACCAAGTTCCGATAGATACTTCACGAGTTTATCTTTCGTCTTCAAGAAGAAATCCTCGTTCAGGGCATACTCCAGGTTCAATTTCTTATAGAGTTTCTTCACTTTCCATATGTAATTCATCCTGTCTATCAATACATAATCAACGATTTTGTGAAGTTTCCTTGCAAGGTTCTCTGGATCCATGGGAAGCATCGGCCCGACGAAAGCGTACGTTCTCAAGCCCTCCCTTTTCAAAATCTCGAGAACTTTCAACCTCCTCTCTATGGATGGAGCTCTTGGCTCAAAGATCTTTCTGATCTCTTCTCTATCCGTAGTCACTGTCACACCCAGTTCCAAACTCTTCATCTTTTTGAAAACATCGATGTCTCTCAATATGAGAGTGGATTTTGTCAATATAGACACCTCGATATCGAGGAAGGGAAATTCAAGGAAAACTTCCAAGCACTTTCTTGTGATTCTGTAGACAGTTTCAATAGGCTGATAGGGATCACACACAGTACTTAGAAACACTCTCTTCGGCTTTTTACGTACGATCTCTTTCCTCAAAACCTCCGGTGCGTTGATCTTAACTTCCACAAAATCTCCCCATTTCTCCTTGATGTTTCTAAATTTTCTAATAAAAGTTGCATAACAATAGGAGCATCCATGGAAGCAACCCACGTATGGATTCAACGTGTATTCAGATACCCTGGATTTCGTAAGGACGCTCTTCACCTTTCTTTCGTATATTTTCATATCTCTCCTCCATTCTCTGGTCAGTTCTCTTATTATTCTCCACCAAATTGGTAGAATATCAACCATGAGGGGGGAATCTCATGAAAATACTGGGATGGTTTTTCATAGCTTTTTCCCTTCTCCTTGCGTTTTTTGGTATAGTTCTGATATTCGGTTTGAAGGAACAAGGAGCGTTCGCAGGAGGGATAGGTTTCATCGTTTTGGCCATTCCTATCTTTTACTTGGGATGGGTAAGAGTTAGGAAAAGAGGCTAAGTCCGATGAGCAACACGCTGAAAAGTCTCTCAATAGTTCTTATAAGTTTAATAGCTTTTTGGATACTCCTACCTCTGGGTGTTGTAGAGGTTGGAAATTATTTCATGTCGTATACCGTACAGATTCTCAAACCTTTAGGTATCCTCATCGCAGTTTCCGGTTTTCTTTTTGCGATGATCTCTTCTCTTTACTTCATGGTCGATGGTGGAGGATTTCCCATAAGCTTCTACAGGCCCCCCAGGAAATTAGTTAAGTGTGGACCTTATTCAATGTGCAGGCATCCAATCTATCTTGGTTTTTTAATATACCTTCTTGGTATATCCTTCATAAAATCAAGCCTTGGAAGTATAACAGCTTCACTCATCTTCTCCATTTTCACGATCTTGTGGGCTGTTTTCTTTGAAGAGAGAGAACTGCTCAAAAAATTTGGTGGAAAGTATGAAAAATACAGAGAGGAAGTACCAGCTTTCATGCCGAGGTTTCCTAAAAGGTTTGAAAACTGCCCAACGCTTCTTTTTCTGATTCTGTACGTGATAGGTCATCTCATAGTATCGTTCGTATGGAGAATAAAGGTTGAGAAAAACTGTGATGTGCCGGAAGAAGGTGTCATTTTCGTCTCAAATCACGTCACCTTCCTGGATTTTGCTCTCCTCATATACGCTGTGAAGAGGTTCATGAATTTCCCGGTATCCTACATACAATACATGTGGAACGAGTGGTTCTTCAGAACGGTTGGAACCTTTCCCATAAAAAGGCATGAAGTCGATGTTGGTGCTATAAGAAAGACACTGAAGATAATATCAGATGGTGGAAGAATTGGAATCTTTCCAGAGAGTGAGAGAAGCTGGGATGGTAGATTTCTGGGATTCAAAAAAGGAGTTGAAAAACTCCTTGAAAGAGCTCCAAAACCTTTAATAGGTGTAAGGATTGAAAAATTTCACCTTCTTTTTCCGAGATGGTCGGGATTCTTTCACAGAGGGAGGATAGAGGTTGTAGTGAAATGCTTTAAAAGTGTAAGAGAACTCGAAAAGTTTCTAGAACCTCCTTCCGTTGATCCAGATGACGTGTACAAAGATTACAGAGGAATAGAAAGATACATTTATCTTTGTCCAGAGTGTGGGACTGTGGCTTCCATCCGATCAACTAAAGATACGATTTTCTGTGAAAAATGTGGTTTTCACATGAAAAGGCCAACGGTGGGTGAACTTTGGAAGGTACACGATGAGATCAGGAAAAGAATCCCGCTTCATATCACCGATAAAGTGGAGGAGTTGGATTCTCTCGGGAAGAAACCTGTGAAAGAGGTTATCATGAGGTTTGAAAGAGACAGGATTCTTGTGGGTGAGAGAGAAATACCTGTGACAAAGAGAATGACCGCTGCAGGCTCTCCTCCTTCAAGAGGAGAGTAAGGCGGTTGAAATTTAGTGGTTCTGTGTTAATATTGAACGGGGTGATTGGTATGCAGATGAGGAAAACGCGTTGGAGCCATTATAATCTCAACTATAATTTTATGTGGATACCAAAATATCGAAAGCGGATTTTAATCGGAGATGTAGCGGCCGCGTTGGAGCGTCTGATCCACGATGTCGCCAAACGTAATGAAATCGAAATTATCTCGCTTTCTATCCAACCAGATCACGTGCATTTGTTCGTTTCGGCGCCGCCACGATATTCCCCAGCTCATCTGATCAATCTCTTCAAAGGCTATACGGCTAAGAAACTATTAGAGCTTTTTCCGAGTCTTCGAACAAAACACGGTTTGTGGACGAGAAGCTACTACGTTGGAACGGCTGGCAGCGTAACCGAACAGACCATCCGGAGGTACATTGAAGAATGTCAAGACGTTTGAAACTAACTATCAAGATCCCTGTTCCCAAAAACCTAAACACATATGCAGCCAAGCTCAACAAAAGCTCGGCGCGGGTGTATAACAAAACTTTATCCTTCGTCAGGAAGGTTCACAACCGCAAGGGTTTTTGGCTGTCGCAGAATACAGTTCAGAAATACATTCTGCGTTGGGGTGTCGATATACCTCTCCACACACATTCCAAGCAGGCCATGGTACAGCAGTACTTCAACTCTTTGAAGAGCTATTTTGCTGCACGAAAGATCCATCAATCGGCCAAACCGCCATTCCGAGCAAAAAAGTACATGCCTACCATCTGGAAGACTTCGGCGATACATGTCAAAGGCGAAGCTTTGGTGCTTTCGAATGGCAAAGGCAATAAGCCTCTGCATGTTCCGATTCCATCCGTTCTTGTTGGTAAACTACAAAACTCTATGATCAAGCTCGCGAAACTCGTTTGGGATTCCAAGAATGAAAGATATTACATCCACCTAACCATCGAGGTGGATGGTCGTACTCAGAAGACAGGCGGAAAGGTGATCTCGGTAGACCTTGGCGTTATACACCCCATCACGGCTTTTGATGGTTATGAAGTAAGAATTTGGAACGGTGGTATTCTGAACGCAAAACTCAGATACAGAAACAAGCGGCTGGCTAGTTTGCAAAGTGCACTAGTTAAGTCCACGAAAGGTTCCAGAAAACACCGAAAACTTCTCAAAGCCGAGAAACGCGTACTGCGAAAACTCAACAATCAGATAAACGACATTCTCCACAAGATAATATCAAACTTCGTGAAATGGGTTATCGAAAGAAACGCTAAAGTGATAGTGATCGGCGATGTAACCGGCATGAGAAACCGAGCTAAATACAACAAAGTCGTTAACCAAAAACTCCACGGGTGGTTGTTTAGAAAGATAGCCAACCTCATCAAGTACAAAGCGGAGGCTGCGGGTATTGAAGTGGATTTCGTCTCTGAAGAATACACCTCTCAGACATGCCCTGTGTGCGGGCACAGATATAAGCCATCGAACAGGAATTTCAAGTGTCCGGTTTGTGGTTTTGAATATCATCGTGATGGGGTGGGTGCGATAAACATCCACAAAAAGTATACAGGCTGCGGCCTGGTAGTAGCGGGTTTGGCCCCTGCCGTAGGTGTGAGGTTTAGCCCACACCTACGTGGCCCGGGCGTTAGCCCGTGGAAGCTGGCCTCGAGCCAGTAAGAATCCCATCCCCTTTAGGGGATCGGGAGTGGGTCAAATGTCCAAAATCTATCAGAGCAAATTCATACAACTTTTCCACGCCAAAAGCCACGGTGTAAACAGAGTATCCAACCATTCCTGCTTCAAAACCTGTCATTAACATAGGGAAATACGGTGAACTCATCCTAAGGTGCTTTCTAAGGATATTCCCTATGAGAAGTAGAAGAACACAGATCGAGAACATCATGATGAACAATAGGAAATACTTCGATTTGAAGCTGACAGTGGAAAAAGCTGTGAACAGAAGCGAAGGCAGTCCTATGTTGACGACGAGCTTTTTCAGCGAATCAACGGTTCCTTCGCTGAAGAATTTCAACTTCTTGAGGACGTATCCGAGGGTTATCATCAAGAACACCGGTAGAAGCTTCGATATTATCAGGAAAGATTTTTCCACCTTTCAACACCTCTTCACCTGATCAACTGACGTATCTCATCGATAACGAAGTGAGAGAAATCTTCAAGGATCCCCAGTTCCTCCAAAAGATCAAGGACGGTGTATCTTTCTCTTATAGAATTTGAGAAAATCACGACTTTTCTGAAAAATTCCAGATCAAATTTGGAGAAGAGCTCTCCAAGATTCAAAAGTTTGAGATGTTTCATCAGAGTATCTTTGAATTCCGAATAAGTCGATGAGATAACTCTCTTCAGAGAAGCAAGATCCACATTTCTTTCCTTTCTTTTCTTTTCATACGTTTCCAGAAATTCCTTCGCCCTTTCACCAAAAGTTTCATACAAGAATTTTTCTCTCTCTTCCCGTGATATTTTAGATTTTCTCATCGGGATATCTTCCAGGATTACCTCATAAGCTTTTATAGAAACAAATGTTCCCATAGCAACCTGAAGACCATGAAGAAGAGGGATCTTCCCATTCATCTCATAGTACATTTCCAGAAAGTGAGAGATTATATGTTCAGCGCCAGATGCTGGTCTTGAGTTTCCAACCATGGTCATCGTTATTCCTGAGAGCAGGAGTGTATCGACAAGATTTCTGAAAGGTTCTTTTTCTCTCTTTAAAATGTCTTCGGTACTCTGCAACATACTCTTCAAGGGATCTCTCATCAATTTCCAAACGAAGTCGCAGATGTACTCACCGTTTAGAAGGTTCGATAGAACCCAGTCCAGGCGGGCTGTAACCTTCGCTCCCATGTCTCCAAGTCCAGATCTTATTAGATCGAAAGGAGCTTTTACCAGAACATCCATATCGATGACGACACGTTCTGGAGAGATGGCTTTCAGGGTCTTTTTGAGACCATTTTCAATCAGGGCAGAAACTGAGGAGGTGTAGGCATCCACTGAAGGAGCTGTTGGAAAGCAAGAGAAATTCTTACCCATCAGGAAGGAAGCGTACCTTGTGATATCTGTTAAACTCCCTGAACCTATCGATACAAGGTCTTTTTCCTCTTTCAATAATCTCAGGACTTCTCTCACACGATCCATCGTTGCGAGTACCCTTTCGCTATCGTTCAAAACAATAACCCTTTCCCCTGGCACGTTGACCAGGGGAAAGGTATTTTTATCAGCTATGAAGATTTCATCTTTGAAGAAACTCCCAAGGTTCTTCGATATACCATCTTCAAACACGAAATCTATTTTGGGAACGACGTGTACTCTTCCACATTCGCATTCTATAGTTCTCCCCAGTATTTCATCGAACAATTTCCACACCTCAGAGTTTCCACATCAATTCCTTGGTTTTTTCATAAAGCTTCTTGAACATCTCATAATATGTATCATAGATCTTCTTGTTCTCGGGGTCGGGCTCTACTGGCTCTTTATATTTAACCCATTCCCTTATCCTCTCGGGTTTGTCTATTATCCCGGTCCCAAGACCTGCAAGGAATGCGTCTCCAAATGGTGCTTCCACCAGACTTGCAACCTGTCTCATCTTGTAGCCTGTAACGTCTGCGAATATCCTGACCCAAATGGACGATTTCGATACACCACCAACTATCCAGCACTCATCGTTCAGTTTGAGACCTGCTTTCAATCCTTCCTCCATGTTGTGCCTCAAAGCGTAGGCTCCACCTTCCATCAGTGCTTTGTAGAGATGCGCCCTTGTGTGGTACAGGGTGACACCAAAGAACACGCCCTTTGCTTTGGGATCCCAAATTGGGGATCTTTCACCCATGAAGTATGGAAGAACTATGATTCCTTCACTCCCTGCAGGAATGTCTTCAGCCTCTTTGTCGAAAAGTTGATAAGGAGACATACCTGTTCTCTCTCCAACGACACTTTCGGATTCACCGAACTGCTCTTTGAACCATCTAGCAAGAGCTCCGGTTGTTGCGGATCCTCCAAAGGTGTATATTCTCTCTGTATCGTAAACAACGTATGGATAGCTCACCAAGCCAAACGGAAGGTTCTTTCCGTCGTGAACCGTTCCCCAACAGGTCGACGTTCCAACCATGGCAACGTGTTCTCCTTCTTCCAGAGCACCAGCCGAAAGCTGGGCAACGGGAGCGTCTATTCCTCCCGCGATCACGGGAGTTCCTTCAAGAAGACCACAGAGTTCTGAAACTTCTTTCTTCACTTTGCCAACGATATCTGATGATTTCACGATTCTCTCCGGCAGGTATTCCATTGGTATTCCAAGAATTTTACACATCTCCTCTGACCAGGTCAACTTTCTTATATCGAAAACTCCCCCTAAATTTCCGGCGGATGAATAGTCTATTACGAGCTCTCCTGTCATCTGGTATATGACGTAATCCTTGGGTGTTACGAACTTGTATATCTTCTTCCACACTTCGGGTTCGTTGTTCCTTATCCACATCATCTTGGTGAATCCGTAATATGAATCGACGTAGTTTCCTGTTATCTCGAAAATCTTTTCCTTTGGAACGTTTTTCTTAACCCACTCGGTTTCTTCAACTGCCCTTCTATCCATCCATATCAAACAAGGTCTTATGGGCTCCATGTTCTTATCAACCGGGATGCCGGATCCTCCATAAAGGCCACTTATCGCGATGCCAGCTATCTCTTTCTTGTCCACTCCCGACTTTTCAACGACTTCTTTCACTGTCTCGTACACGGCTTTCACCCATACATCAGGCCATTGCTCCGCCCACGACGGTTTGGGGGTTATGACATCGTACTCTCTCGTTGCTTCGGCTATGACGTTTCCCTTCTCATCCACCATAACGGATTTTGTACCCTGCGTTCCTATATCACTTCCTATCAGATACATTCGGAACCCCCTCCTTCTGTTTTTATATATTCTCTACTTCTCCCCTGAGCCATGCTCTTATCTCTTCCTCATCCGGCTCACCTGGATCAAATTTTACACCCTCCATGTATTTAACCGCTTCGTAAATAACTGGGGCTATTTTGTCATGAACTCCCGCCACATGGTGGATGTACGGGCCATATATTATCTTTTCTTCGATTTTCGGCCAGTTTTTGAACTCAACCCAAAGATACGTTCCCCTGTTGTAGGGACCAGTTGTACCTTTAGCATGGGATACGAACACACTGTATTCCCCATGATCTCCATCGAATCTCAGAATACTTATATCCCCTCCCACTATCTCCCATTCCGACACACCTGGACTGTGACTTTCAAGTATGAAATGCCTGCCAACCTTCGGTTTCCCCTTCGCAAGTGAAAGCGGGAATGGTCCACAATGCCACAAGAGTTCTGCATTCTCGTTTTGAGGATGTCTGATGGTGAGATCCGCCAAAAACGATGGCTTACTGTAAAGTGTTGCGGATTGTGCAAGGGCCATGCTTATAGCTCCATGAACATCCGTCTCGCAGGCTACAGGAAGTCCCTCATCAGAAAGGAGAGAATGAGCGAAGCAGGGCATTATACCGAAAGCTTTCTGAAGCGCTGTCCAACATTGTATAGCTATCGCCGTTAGATTCCACTCTTCCGCCCAACTCTTCATGACAACCTTGAGGGCAAGGACCTTTTTGAAGTACTCCTCTCCTACTTCCGAAAAATCCACTTTTTCTTTCAGTTTTTCAAATTCTTCCCTGATTTCTTTTGAATCGAGCATTTTTTGAGCGCTATCCACGATATCAACCAAAGTCGTTGGAACAAGCTCTATCCCAAATCTTTCGACGAGCTCCCCTTCGTTGTGTATGACGGTCCAAAAGTCCCTTGGTCTTGTGCTTATAACCCCAACTCTCATTTTTCTGAAAGTTTTAACGACAGAAGCCGCTTTTATGAAATTTTTGAACCCTCTCTCAAACACAGGATCATCAACGGATGTGTTCACTATGTAGGTGAACCTCATTCCAAACCTTCTCAGAACTTTACTCGTTGCGAAGAGACCACATTGGGTATCTCGGAGCCTTGTACCATCTGGAAGGGGAGACTCATCCCTTGGCCCCCAGAGAAGAACTGGTACATTTAAAGCTTTTGCAAGTTTTGCCACGGCATCTTCCGTTCCGAAGTTAACGTGAGGAACGAAGAGTGCATCGACCTTCTCGGACATGAATTTTTCAACGACCTTTGGAACATCCCTTTCATCGAAAAGGAGTCCTTCTTCATTCAACCAATCAAGACCTACGAAATCAACCTTCCACTCTCTCAATTTATTTTCTATAAGCTCTTTTTGCCTTAAGGCATCTTCCTTGCTAAAGACGTTCCTCCTTGTTGGTGCGAAACCAAGTTTCACCTTCACTTCACATCACCTCCATTTATCCTTTCACAGCTCCAAACGTGAGGCCTCTTATGAGATATCTCTGCATGAGTATAGCAAAGATGACAACTGGGAGCATCGTGACTATCCCAGCTGCAGAGAGTGGACCCCAGGCAACCCTCCAACCTGTTATGTACCTCCCAAGGAATATTGGAAGGGTCTGGGCCCTTGAATCGTTCGTTAGAACCAGAGCCAGCAGAAACTCTCCCCAGCTCTGTATGAGCGAGAGTATCGCAACCGCCGCAAGTCCTGGTGCACTCAGAGGCAGGACAACGTAGAAAAACGCCTGGAAAGGGGTTGCCCCATCGACGTAAGCGGCTTCGTCTATTTCCCTTGGAATTTCCCTGAAGAAACTTATCAGAAGCCACACACCAAGGGGAACGACTATCACAAGATGCGATAGTATCAGAGCCCACCAGGTGTTCAGAAGCTTCAGCTTTGTGAAAATGACGTAGAGTGGTATCGCAGAAACTATGGGCGGTAGCATCCTTATGGAGATGATCCACTCCGCAAGAAACGGTCCACCAACTCTGTACCTGGCTATAGCGTATGCTGCGAGTGCACTTATGGCTGTAGATATCAAAGCCACCGAAACACCAACTATGATACTGTTTCTCAAATACGGGAATATGTTCTCGATGGAACCAGTCGTCCCGCCGAAGACCTCCGTTTCCTTGGCTCCGAAGAAGTTGGACAGAGTTGGTTTCGTTGGAAGGAACTTTGGAGGCCATCCGAACCATTCATCTGGAGGCTTGAAAGCGGTTATGACAAGCCAATAAACGGGAAAGAGGAAGAAAACGAGGCACATGAAAACGAGGATGTATCTCAAAATTGAGAGTATTTTTCTCACCATCATTCACCCCCGAAACCCAATTGCTCTCTCATTCTGACGATTCTGAATACGATGTTCACAAGGATTATGCTCACTATAAGCAGTATCACACTGAGGGCGGATGCGTAACCTATGTTCCAACCAAAGGACACCCCCACTTTGTAAACGTAGAAACTGTAAGTGTGAGTTGCAGAACCTGGTCCTCCCCATGTTGTCATGAAAACTATATCGAATGTCTTCAAACAATCTATGATCCTCAGTACCAACGCAACGAGAATCAAAGGCCTCAGGAGAGGAAGTTCTATGTGTAAAAACACCTTTCCCCAATCGGCTCCATCAACTCTTGCAGCATCTATGAGATCCTGAGGAATGGATTGAAGGCCGGCATAAATCATCAAAAATATAAAAGGAGTCCACTGCCATATATCGATTATGATGATACCGAGTTGAGCGTAGAAAGAATTTCCAAGCCACGATATTCTCGAAACACCGAACAACGACAGGAACCAATTGACGGGTCCAAAGGCAAAGTTATAGAGCATCTTCCACGCAACACCAGAAACAGCAGGTGGAACCATCATAGGGATTATCAAGGCAGATCTTATAACCTTCTCCCCTCTAACACCCCTTATCAAAAACGCTATAAGGGTCCCCAGAATGAGTTCGGAAGATACCGCTATCGCCAACAATTTGGCGGTGAATTTCATAGATTCAATCGCTGTCGTGTCCTTGAAAATCTGAAAATAATTGGAAAGACCTATGAAATGGGTCTCCTCGCCCTTTGAAAGATCGTAATCTCTGAAAGATGCCCAGATCATGAAACCAAAGGGATATATGGTCATGGCGAGGAAAAGTGCTATAACAGGCAAGACCATAAGCCATGGTACGAGTCTTTTCCCCTTTCTTTCCATGTTAAGGGGGGCCACCCGGCCCCCTCGCACCTCCTTATTTACCAAGTATCTCCTTCCACTTATTCGCAAGTTCGTTCAGGGTGTCGATGGAGAGTGGAAGCTCTCCTGACAGAATCTTGGAGAAGTATTCGACCGTGATGTCCTCGAGTTTCGGTTCTTCAGGTATCCTGGGTCTGTGAGTCTGTGTTACGTACGTAACCTCCAGAGCAGGTACTCTTGGATCTGCCGCTCTGACTCCTGGATCCTTGAGTGTGGACATCCTTGCAGGAGCAACTGCGAATTTGAGGAATTTGTTCTTGTCAGCCCATTTTGTGGTGGCGAAGGTTATGAATTTGAACGCAGCGATTTTCTTCTCCTCAGGTATGAACTTGTTGATACCGAGTGCCCATTGACCACTCACGGATCTACCAGGCATCGGTATGATACCAACTTTATCTGCACCGAGAGTGGTCTTGAACATGAGGTAAGGCCCTGTCCACTGAGGCACCATAGCGACGAGTCCCTGATTGAAGTACTCTATCGTTTCACCGTAGTCGGAACCGAGTGGATCTGGACTGTAGGCCATCAGTTTCTTCATCATTTCGAGTGCCTTCAAACCTTCTTCACTGTTGAATGCGGGTTTGTGATCCTCCGTGAAGTATTCACCGTATTCAAGGTCTGCTTTCCCGTGTCTCAAGATACCGAGAGGTGCGTTTCTGTACTCACCGAAGAAGAGGAGGTACATGTAGAAGAGTGTGTGTGTTCTTGGGAACATCAAAGCGATTCCGTATTCGGTTGGAGATTTTGGATTGTACTTCTTGGTGAAGAACTCAGCGATGTCCACAACCTCTTCCCATGTTGTTGGAAGCGTCAGTTCCTTCCCATATTTCTCCTTGAAAGCCTTCTTGATCTTCGGGTCTTCAAAGAGATCCTTTCTGTAGTAGAAGAGCATCGTGTTGTTGTAGAACGGTAATCCTATGAGTTTTCCACCCCATTTTCCAGCTTCTTCGAGAACAGCAGGTATGAAATCGTTGAGATCGTAACCTTCAGGCAATAGTTCAGGATGCTCTTTCATGAACTCTCCAAGGTCCACAAGACCGAACGAAACGGCTCCCGTTGTCATGACGTCGTAGGTGAAGGCTTCGAAGGTACCAGCCTTTGATCTTAAGTCCTGCAACAATTTTGGATACAAAACTTCCCATGAGAGTGGCACTATCTCCACTTTGATATCAGGATTTTTCTTCATGAACTCTTGTGCAAGCCACTGTAGAGCATCTGCGTTATCGGGTGAAACCAAAACGGAGATCTTGGTTGCTGCCATCGCAAAAACCGAGAAAATCACAATTAACATGATCGCGAGGAACTTTTTCATAAGGAACCCCCCTTTGAAAAAGATGGTATTCACTGACCGTACCTTGTATGATACTGGTTGTAGAGCTTCTCAACTTCCGAGGAATCGAGTGGTACGGGTTTCCCAAGAATGTTTGCATAATATGCAACTTTTGCTATTTCCTCAAGGAATATGGCCTTTTTGATGGCATCTTCAAGGGAATCTCCAACCACCATGACACCGTGTTTTCTGAGAAGAACCGTTCCCGACTTTCCTATAACTTTGACAACAGCTTTTCCAATGGCTTCCGATCCAACGGGTGCGTATTCTGTTGTTGGAATCTCTTCACCGAATACATCTGCATGAGCCGTGCAAAGAACCGGTATTGATTTTTCGAGAACGGCCCAAACTGTGGCGAAGGTGGAGTGGGTGTGAATCACAGACTTTGCCCAATCAAGGTTTCTGTAAAGATACAGATGGGTTGCGGTATCTATCGAAGGCTTTTTATCCCCTTCAACCACGTTACCTTCAAGATCAACCACCACCATGTCCTTGGGTTTTAAAACCGTGTACGGAACCCCCGAAGGTTTTATGATGACGTGAGAATTCACTCTAAGACTCACATTCCCACTCGTGTAGGGTACGAGTCCGTATCTTTCCAGAATCATGTGAGCTTCGTATACCTTTTCCTTGTACTCTTCGTACATTTTCTCAACCTCCTGGTTGACTCACAGAGCTTCTCATAACGAATTCCGGTTTGAAAATGTACGTTTCACCTTCTTTCCCCTCAACCATGTTGAGGAGGATCTCCACAGCTTTCTTCCCAACTTCCTCCTTGGGGTGTATGAACGTTGAGAGCTTCATCCTGAAATCCCCTATCGGTGCATCATCGAAACCAATGATCGATATATCTTCTGGAACACTCAGTCCCATCTTCTTGGTTGTCATGTAAAATTGGAGGGCCGTTGCGTCGTTGTAACAGAACACCGCTGTTGGTCTTTCATCCTTTGGAAGATTCAAAAGTTCGTATGCGTGCTGCATGGGAACACCTGTGAATTCGGACATGTTGAAGGATCTTTCGTATATCTTCTCAAACCCAAGCTCCTTTCCTCGCTCAACGAATCCCCTGGCTCTCAGGACACTCGGAAGATGAATGGATTTGTAAAGAACCGCAACCTTTTTGTGGCCGTACTCTTTGAAGATCTCGGCAGCTTTCCTCCCACCGTATTCATCATCCAAAATGACAGCACCCGTTCCCTTTATCCTGAAATCACTGTTTACAAGAACTACCTTTATACCTTTTTTCACGATATCTTCAATGAGTTCTTTATTAGCTCTCTTTGTAGCGCTGTAGACGGGATCTATGATCATACCCTCAACACCTATTTCGAGCCACTCGTTGATGACCTGTCTCTCCTTCACAGGATCTTCGGATGCGTTTCCCAATAACATCTTGTAACCGTTCTTGAAGAGTGAATCTTCAGCACCAAGAACTATGTACGGGAATATGTAACTCGTTATCTGTTGAACGATGATTCCAATGACTTTGCTCTTCTTCTCAAGACTCACGAAGGTTCCTATTCCAGGTTTTCTAACTATCAGGTTCTTTAGAACGAGTCTGTCAAGAGCTTTTCGAACAGTCTCCCTACTCGCCTTGAATTTTTCCATCAATTCCTTTTCAG
>Ga0190361_1000011_pt1 | contig 92201 bp, 94 predicted proteins | sample 48721845_MG_FD_161273 | JGI IMG/M metagenome (GOLD analysis project Ga0190361, IMG submission 161273) | Hydrothermal vent microbial mat bacterial communities from Southern Trench, Guaymas Basin, Mexico - 4872-18-4-5_MG | ecosystem: Environmental > Aquatic > Marine > Hydrothermal vents >... | reverse complement strand
GCATTATGAAGATCCTTCTCTTCCCAACGAAGTCGATCTGTTTCTTCATCTGCTACTCCCCCTCTCCACAGCTTCTCTCGGGATCTTTATAAGGCCTGCGAAGTTGTTCAGCATCAATCTGCTGAAAACCAGGTTCACGAACATACTGCCAAGAACACCTATTATGAGAGTTATTGCAAATCCCCTTATAGTTCCCGTTCCGAAGTAGTAGAGTATGAGACCTGCGAGGATAGTTGTCACGTTGGCGTCCACTATGGTAACAGTCGATCTATCAAATCCCGCTGTGATAGCGGTTTTCACAGGCTTTCCCGATCTGAGCTCTTCCTTTATCCTTTCGTATATGATCACGTTACCATCAACAGTCGTTCCGATAGTCAGGATGATACCTGCTATTCCAGGAAGGGTCAGGATGATTCTACCTGCAGCCAGAACTCCAAGGAGAAGGAACGTGTTGTACAGAAGGGCCAAATCTGCAACAACTCCCATTATTCCATAATATGCCACCATGTATATCAGAACGAAGATAAGCCCCCAGATACCCGCTTTTAGTGAAGCGTCGATGATGTCTCTTCCAAGAAGTGGTGCCACCCAGCCTGCAGAGACCTTCACGAGTTTTGCAGGAAGTGCCCCACTTCTCAAAATCGCTGCAAGATCTTTTGCTTCCTGCAAGGAAAAACTTCCCGTTATCTCTGCTTTCCCATCTGGTATCACTGAGATCACGTAACCTGCAAATTGCACGATGTTGTCCAGAACGATTGCAAGCCTCTTGTTCGGCGGAGCTGCGGCTGTTTCTGGAACGACCAGAGCCTGTGTTATCTTTTTGAAAACGTTGGCGTACTCTTTTGCAAGCTCAAAATTCACTTTGTAGCCGTACCTTCCAGGCCGTGTGTCTACTGCTGGGACGGCAGAGACGATCTTGGGAGATACAAGGACCAAATCTTTCCTACCAAGAATCTCCTTTCTCACAAGGTACCACTTTCCATCCCTTCCCTTAAGCCATTCCGCTTTGTATCTTCTCGCTTCTGAAACCAATGCTGGATCTTTTTTCGGATCTTTCTCCTGCGTGTCGTCCAGAACCTGGGCAAAATACAGAATACCCGTGGACCCGATGAGCTTTTCGGCTTGAACCGTGTCAGTGGCTTCTGGTATCTCAACTACTATATAGGATTTGTCCTCTCTGAAAACCTTCCTCAAAGTCGCTTCGGTGTACCCGGCTGCATCCAATCTGTTTCTGAGAACGGTCCAGACATCATCGACCACATCGGAAGGATTCTCCACCCCTTCTTCCACCTTAACTAGGTATTCAATCCTTGCCCCACCTTTTATATCCAGACCAAGGTGTATATTTGAAAATATCCTGCCGATACCGCTATATAACTTTCTTTGAGGCCAGAGAAGGGCGATGAAAGCCAAGACTATCACCGCAAGCACTACGAACAGCCTTACACGGTCACCTCTCATGGTTTCTTACCTCCTCATTCACCTGTCTTTTCTGTCTTTTCCTTGGTCTCTCTTTCTCTCATAACGTTCGCGATCGCTCTCTTGGTTATTTCGAGTTCAGTAGCAGTCGCTGTCTTTATCTTAACCGTGTCCTTCCTTATATCTATAACTCTTCCCACGATTCCTCCCACCGTAACGACTATGTCCCCTCTTCTCAAAGCGCTTATCATCCTCTGGAAATCCTTTTCCCTTTTTCTCTGGGGGAGTATTATGAGGAAGTAAAACATCAAGAAGAATATCAGAAGAAGGAATATCATGCTGAACCACGAAGAACCTGCAGCCGGTGTTGTTCCAGATGGACTTCCACTCGCTCCTGGAGGACCACTGTAAAGAATGGTTGGCATCCAACTTACCTCCCTTCAAAAATATTTTTTCCAAATCGAGGAATGATTATACCAGAAATTCTTCAACTTGTTCTTTCACTTTTTTCACATCCTCAGAAATTGCCTCCTTCAATACTTCGAGTGACCTGAATTTCTTTTCTGGCCTTAAAAATTTGATGAGATTCATTTCCAGAAATCTTCCGTAAAGATCCCCATCGAAGTCCAGTATGTGAACTTCGTATTTCACATCCTCACCACCGATCGTCGGTCTCGTTCCGATGTTCGCAACTCCAACCCTCTCTTCACCCCAAGGGAGTGTAACTTTCGCAGAGTAAACACCGAATCTGGGGATAACTAGGAACTCATGACCCCTGTCGATGTTAGCAGTTGGGAATCCTATTTTGTGACCAAGCCCCGTGTCTCTGTAAACTTTACCGGTTATTTTGAAGGGTCTTCCTAAGAATCTTGCGGCTTCTTCCACCTTTCCTTCCCTCACCAGTCTCCTTATGACAGAACTGCTGACTCTCCTCCCATCGATCTTCACATCTCTGGCAACGACGAGTTCTATATCGGAGTCCTTACAGAGTTTTTCAAGGAGATTCACATCCCCCACTCCACCTTTTCCAAATCTGAAGTCCTCCCCAACTACCAGTCCAACGACTTCTCTCTTCTCTATCCATTCTTTGAAGAAAGTATGAGGATCCAGATCCTTGACTTCGATCAGATCCAGTGTCTCCACCATGTCTATCCTCTCCTGGAGGATTGAGATTCTCTCGGTAACGGATGTTATCAACCCATCGAAGTTCTGTCTGTAATAATCCATAGGATAGAGGATGGTCAAAACCAGCGTTTTCGCCTTCTTCCTTCTGCCCATATCTATCAACATTTTCAGAATCGTTTCATGACCCACATGCACACCATCGAAGACCCCTATACTCATCACGATCATTCTCATCTCTCCTTGAAAACTTTGTAGAGTTTCGCCACTCTTTCGTTCCTTCCCTGTTTCTTCAAAGTTTCCAGAAATTTCGAGCTTCTTTCGGATGTTGCTATCGCTATCAGGTTACCCTCGTCATCGATCAAGCGAACGATATCTCCCTTTTTGAAGACTCCTTCTACCCCTGAAACACCCTCTAGGAAAAGTTGTGCTCCATTCAGGATTCTGTCTATCCAGTCTTCAGTTACGATCAAAGCCGGAAGCCATTCGAGAGTCTCGTTAAGAGGTATTATGGAATTTTCAAGATCTTCTGGGGATGCTTCAAAAACGTTGATGGAGGTATCTATAGAGAACTCCCCAACAGCTTCACGGACCAATTCCAAAGCAGTTGCACCACATCCCAGTTTGTACCCCACATCCATACACAGGGATCTTATGTAAGTCCCAGGAGATGTCTCCACCCTAAAGGATACCGTATCATCCTCTATCTCTATATCCCATATTCTGTATATGAAAACCTTTTTAGGGGGAAGCCTGATTATCTTTCCTTCTCTTGCGAGCTTGTACAGGCGTTCCCCCTTGTACTTTCTGGCAGAATATGCAGGTGGGATCTGCAGGTATTCTCCAACGAAGGACAGCACCGCTTTTTTTATCTCCTCGCAGGTTACATTGCAGTCCCTCTCTTCAACCACTTCACCTGTTATATCGAACGTCTCGGTTACGATACCCAGTTTCATCTTAACCCAATAAACCTTCCTCTTATCCTTGTAAAATTCGAGGACTCTCGTTCCTTGATTGATCCCCAAGATCAGAACACCCTCTGCGAAAGGATCCAGAGTTCCCGCATGTCCCACTTTCCTTATCTTCAATTTCCTCCTGACCTCTTCCACTGCATCGTGAGAGGTTGGACCTTTTGGTTTGTACCCTACTATGAGACCGGACTTCACTCTTGCTTTTCCTCCTCTTCCTTCAGGGGATCGTATCCCATCTCCACCAGAAGTTTATGAACTCTGACACTCGATTCTATTCCTTTATCTTCTCTGAATCTTATCTCTGGTGCAGTGAAGAGTTTCAGGTTCTTCGCAACGTAGGTCCTGAAGTAACCCTTGGCGTGATCCAAGATCTCGATCACCTTTTCCTTATCGCCACCTATACAACTCACATAAACGTCTGCATATCTTTTATCCTTCGAAAGCTCAACTCTGGTTATTGTCACGAGCTCTTTCTGGATTCTAGGATCTTTCATCTGAGAGAGGGCTTCAGAGAGAAGTTTCAACATTTCAGATTCCAGCATGGCTTTTCTGTAACTTGGGTGCATATTTCTACACCTCCTCTACATGTCCAAAAGCTCTTTGGCTTTGGAGATCATCTCTTTGGATTTTTCCAATAGATTTAAAAGCCCTTTGGGTTTTATGGATATATCGTTGAGGGCTTCGGGATCGAGGTGAGGATCACCGAAGGAAAGAGAATCTCCTGGATATAAGAGGTTTGCAAGGACATCCGATATGTGAACCATGGACACTATTTCCGAATACACACTCTCTCTCGCGGAAGAAGGGTTATGGTGGTTCTCGACGGTCGTTATTATGAGATCCGGAAAATTCCACTTTTCCAGGAGCTTTGCCCCGATTATACCATGATGGGGTATTCCAAGATCGCTCTCCACATCCGTGAACGTCTTCTTCATTCTGGAGGCCACTTCGTAGGCGCTTGCCAGGATCTTTGGAGTTATCACATCGTATATGATCTTACCGATATCGTGAAGAAGCCCTGTTATGAACAACTCCTCCTTTACAGGATATCCAACCGTTGAAGCCAAGGTCTCTGCGATCACCGCGGTCACGACGAAGTGTCTCCACAATCTTTTCCTATCGATAGGGCTTTTTTCATCCCCTTTTTTAAAGAATCTATCATAAGTGAAGACACTCAACGCGAGATTCCTTACGGTTTTGAATCCCAGTATCATAACCGCCTCACTCAAAATGGATATTTTCCTTGGTATACCGTAGTAAGCGGAATTCGCTATCTTTAAAATCCTTGAACTCAGACTGGGGTCAGTTGATATGACCTGTGACACTTCCTTAGCAGAGGCGTTTGGATTTGACGCAACCTGTACGATCCTCTGAACCACGAAGTCTGGACTTGGAAGGTCTTCAACCTTCTCCAGAATCTTGTCCACCGTCACCATCATTTTGCACCTTCTCCACCGGAATCCAGACGAAGAATCTGGATCCCTTTCCAACTTCACTCTCGACCCATATTCTTCCTCCGTGAAGTTCCACTATCTCTTTCGTTATCGTCAACCCAAGACCGGTTCCTGAGACCTCGTATGTCAGGGAAGAATCGACCCTGTAGAATTTCTCGAAGATTCTATCCTTTTTATCCTCGGGAATCCCAACACCGTTATCCTCAACCACTATGAGAAATCCATCGTCTTCCTTGGATAGGGAAACCTTCACGTACTTTTCTTCCAAATCCTTCTTTGAAAACTTCACACCGTTGCTTATGAGATTGAAAAGGACCTGTTTCAACCTTTTTGGATCAATGAGCGTTTCCAGAGAATCGAGATCTGTCTCGAAAGAGAGTTCCACTCCCTTGGATTTTGCGTATTCCATCATCGAATTCACAGCTTCTCTGCACAGACTCACAACATCCACCCTGATTTTTTCAAGTTTCAAAGCCTTCTGCTCGATCCTTGAGAAATCCAGAAGCTCGTTCAACAGTTCCTCAAGATGTCTGCTCTGGTTGTATATGGTGTCCATGAAATCTTTCAAGGTATCCGTGTCCAGATCCTTAAGACTCGTCAGAATAGTTTCAGAATAAGCTTTTATCGCTGCAAGAGGTGTCCTCAATTCATGGGATATGTTTGATATGAATTCCATTTTCATCCTATCCAGCTCTTTCAACCTTTCCAGTTCCTTGGTGCTGGTCACGTTGACGATGGTTGTAACCGCCTGTGTATCGTTCTCATGCTTCAGTGGTTCAGACGTTATGGAATAGAACACACCGTTTTTCTCATACTCTCCGATCCTTCTCATACCAGTCTCTATAACTTGTTTCGATATGTTCACAGCCTCGTTTATAAGATCTTCATCGTCCGCTTCATCCTCGAACCTTCTGTTCTTAAATACCATGCCATCCTTCTCAGAATACACGAAAACCATCTCGGGGAACGTATCCAGTATGTTTTTCAGGTACTCTTTCGTTTCTTCAACCAGTTTGTTCTTCTCGAGCAATTCTTCATACAACCTCAAATTCTCAAGGACGACGGAAGAAAGAAACGAAAACACCCTCAGCGTGTCCATATCCTCCAGTGTTGGCTCCTCTTTTATGAGCAGGGCTATGACACCGAAAGCCTCTCCTTTCTTCGTCATGGGTATCAAACCAACTTTTCCGTCACTGTCATCCAAAAACGCGCTGTTACTTGTTTTCATGGACCAATCTATCATGTCCTCGTGCTTTTTCAGGTCTATTTCGATATCCTTCGGATCTTTAAGCAGTATTTCCTTGTCTTTAGATAAAAAAAGGATCCATTCACAATCCACAAGCTTCTTAACCAGTTTCAGCAGGGCTTCTCCTATATCCTCGGTCTTTTTTACATTGGCAAGTTCCATTATGAAACTGGAAAATAAAGTTATTATTTTCGAAGAAGTACCGATTTCCGGCATTTTCCCACCACCATAAGGAAATTATACCCTTTTTTTAAAACCTTCCCAGTCCCAACATGTCTTTTAGGAAAATTTATAATGAAGAAACATCGTAAACACTTTCAAAATGGAAAATTCAGATAACTTGACTTTCAGTGAAAATAAGTGTAGATTAGAAGCATGCCCGCTTTTAGCGGAGTGATCAAAAGGAGGAGAAGCTTTATGAGAGGTACAGTGAAGTGGTTTGATTCAAGAAAGGGTTTTGGGTTCATAACCCGGGAGGATGGTGAAGACATCTTCGTTCATTGGAGCGCCATCCAGATGGATGGTTTTAAAACACTCCAGGAGAATCAGAAAGTCGAGTTCGATGTCCAGAAGGGATCCAAGGGATTACAAGCCATAAATGTCAGACCCATAGAATGAGTTCTCTTGGATTAATTGAAGGCCCTGGTTTTAAAACCAGGGCTTTTTTCATTATAATATTCTGTAACCGAAGGTGAGTGGTATTGGAGTGGGGAGTATGAAAGGGTTGTGGCTCTTGATCTTCCTGACCATACCAATTTGCATGATTTCTCAGGTACCATCTGTTCCTGGGTTTCCAACAGTTCCCGGTATCCCCAGTATGCCAAGTCAGATTCCACAGCAGTTACCTCAACAGCCACCTCAACAAGGACCTCTGCCACAGCCACGGGTTGGTTTACCTGGGCCCTTGAAGCTTCCGACCATTCCTGGAAATTTCAAACTGCCGGATTGGCTCAAAAGGGGTCTTGTCGTCTATTACAAGGTGAGTGGAAGTAGTAAGCTAGGAAATCAAGCCAGCGCCTTCTCTGGGATGAACGTCTTTATAGTTTGGGAAACCTCAAACAACAAGATAGTGAGAGATTGGATATCTCTTTCAAACGACGGTATGCTCATTCAAAGTGGTTTGAAGGAACTGGTAAGAAGCTCTGATAGCATCTTCCACGTGAATCCAAAGTACGCAGAGGCTTTACTTCGAAGTGCAGGGAATTTGAAGAATTCCGGGGTTACAATTCAAGGTGGACCAGGAAACATGTACATCAAAATAGCTGGGCAGAAGAGCTACCAAAATGTTTACATAAAGTACGATTTGAAAACAGGAGTTATCCTATCCTTACAGTACGCAACACCTGATTCGAGTTTTTTCATGGAATACGCTGGATACGAATACGTGAACCTTCCACCACCGTCGGACATTTTCCCACTAGCGGTCCAGGGAACACACAATTGGATCCTAAGTACATCCTATATGGGAATGGAGATGCAGTTTGGAGAGCTCACCATATCACAGGGTTATATGCAGGGAAGAGATGCGTATTTCAGAGGGAAGTACGACCTGTATTCCCAAGGTGTTCATAATCAACAGCTCATAGGTGTACCGGACATTGGGCCACACTACGTGAATCCATCGCTTCTGAGCAATGACGTTATCTTCGATTTGAAACAGATAGGGTTGAGACTCGTGGTGGTTGGGAGGGACTACAACAGTGTAACTTTAGAACTCCAGTACAGAATGATGCCGCTCATAAGAAGTGTCGTTGACCCGAGGATGGGTCTCATAACATATATGGAACAGTTCATACCGAACATGGGATCTATCAAATCCTATCTCAAAATGTAGTGGAGGGATCTCACTTTGTTCATAAAAAATGTCGAGCTCGTGGATACGGTATGCAACCCTGGAAAGTATCCACCACCTTTGAAAGGAGAAGTAGCTTTCGTTGGGAGATCCAACGTTGGAAAATCTACACTTTTGAACACGTTGTTTGGAAGAAAAATAGCGTTCGTAAGTAAACATCCTGGAAAGACGAGGTCCATAAATTTTTATCTTGTGAATTCGTCTTTTTACATGGTAGATTTACCAGGTTACGGATACGCCAGGGTTTCAAAGGCGGAAAAGAAACGTTGGAAGGAGCTGGTAGAAGATTATTTCAAAAGGAGATGGTCGTTGAAACTGGTTTTCCTTCTGATCGATGGTAGGATACCTCCACAAGAAACGGATGAGGTGATGATAGCGTGGATGAAAGATCTCGATGTTCCTTTCGTCGTTGTCCTGACGAAGATCGACAAGGTCAAAAGGTCTGAGAGAGCGAAAATAATAAACGTTCATAAATCTGTCCTAAAAAAGTACGGGGATTACATTCTTATACCTTACTCTGCTATTACAAAAGAGGGAGTTGACAAAATTCTAGAAATAATTGAAACAATTTTTAGAAGATGATAAAATTAGATTCTAGGGGGCGGTATTTCTTCAGGAGCGAAGCGGGGGATAGCGAAGAACTAACAATGAGCGGAGCTGTGAGACTCACCAACGAAAGGGGGGATAACGATGAAGAAAATCTGGAAACTGATCGTTATGTTCGGAAGCCTTCTGACGCTTCTCTTCTCTGCTGTCGGTAATCTGGAGTGGTGGTGATCACCTCCGCCCCCTTTCTTGAGGAGGTCTTTTGATGAACAGAAAAACAAAGCTCTTTGTTCTCTTCATCTTCTTGATCTACCTCTTTCTTTTTATTTTTTCGTTCAAAGGTGTAAAATCTCCAGGTATTTTTCTGACATTACTCTTTTCAGGAATAATATTTGAAATCATAACAATTGCTATAGCGGATTTTTCGGGAAGTTCCATAAAGCTCACAGGAGGAATCATCGTCAACATTCTGGCATCTTCCCTTCTTTCTCCCGCTGAAACGATGCTCATAGCTTCCGCTTCCGTTCTGATACCAAGGTTGTATAAAATAAAAAATTTCCCTCTCATAAAGTTCATCTTCAATGCCTCTCAGATAGGGCTTTCAGCCTTCGTTGCTTCCGTTCTGTTCAGAGCGCTGTCCACTGGTGATCCCCTTTGGAACATACCGGTGATATTCCTGATCGCGTTCGTTTACATGTTCATGAACACCTTTTTCATGACAACGATACTCTGGATATCGTCGAGTACGAACCTGAGAGAAGCTGTCTCCAGAACCTTCTCCACACCCTTTTTCAGTATGATGACTCTACTTCCAGTCTGTGCCGTCGTTTACATATCCTACTTTTATATCGGTTTCGTTGCGATTCCCCTATCTCTCGCACTCGTTCTATCCATCCAGATAGGGAACAGCTACAAAAGGAAATACGAGGATCTCAGGATAGAGAATTTGAGATCTCTTGCGAAGAGTCTGGAGGAGAAGGATTTCTACACGAGGGGACACAGTGAAAGAGTGGCGGAGATAGCAAGGAAGATCGCTCATAAAATGAATCTACCATCGAGGCTCGTCGAGAGGATTTACATAGCAGCTCTTTTACACGATATAGGGAAGGTTGGGATACCCGATTACGTTCTGAACAAACCGACGACGTTAACGAAAGAAGAATTCGAGATAGTGAAGCAACACCCTATAAAAGGTGAAGCGATTCTGAAGGAGATCGGAAGGTTCAGGTTCAAAGAGGCAAAATGGGTAAGGCATCATCACGAAAGGTGGGATGGGAAGGGATATCCCGATGGATTGAAAGGGGAAGAGATTCCCCTTCCATCAAGGATAATAGCTGTTGCGGATGTTTACGAAGCTATGGTGAGTGACAGACCCTACAGAAAAGCTTTATCCAAAGAAGAGGTCATGAAACAGCTTAGGGAGATGAAAGGAACCGCTCTGGATCCTCAAATAGTGGATATTCTCCTTGAGATCATCGAGGAGGAAGGGAAATGATCCTCGATGTTTTCATAATAGCGTTTCTGATGTCTCTTGTAACAAAGAGTACAAACTGTGTCTTTACCAGGGATTACAAGCTTTTGTATCTCTTTCCCATTCCCATAGTGCTTCAACTTCTCAAAAACTATTACCTCATGGTACTTTCCTTTGTCCTCCTTGCCTTTCTGTGCTTTGTGAACAGGGAGATACCGGGGTTCAAAGCGATTGGTGCAGGTACTGTTCTCAACGGTTTGGTCATGAGCATGAATTCTGGGAAGATGCCGGCTTACGAGCCTTTCGTGAATTTACTGGGACTCCACGTTGGCAGCAGGCACCTCGTTTTTGAAAAATTTAACCTTACGAACATACTCGGAGATTACATTCCTGTGATCCTCCCCTGGGGTAGAAAGTTCCTGATAAGCCCAGGAGACGTTCTCGTTTACATCGGTGTATTCCTTCTGTTTTTGAGTAAAAAGAGATGCTAAGTTACGATCTCTATCCCCGCTCCCGCTGTTCCCGGTCCAACGTGAGTCGTTATGACTTTTCCCATCATCGCTATTCCAGTCACTTCCACATCGTAATACTCTTTCAGAATCCTTTCGACATCCCTCGCACCAGATTCGTTATCCGCATGAACTGGAAGAATCCTCAATTTCGATCCTTCCGGTGCGTATTCCTTCACCTTCTCGACCAGAGCTTCGGCCGCTTTCTGATTTCCTCTGACTTTCCTGTAAGGTATGAGTTTCCCCTCCTCGTTTATATGCACACACACCCTTATCTTCAGCATCGTTCCGAGGAATCCTTGAATCTTTGTGACCCTTCCACCTTTGACGAGAAAGTTGAAATCTGAGACGTAGAAAACAGCCCTGAACCTACCGGAGTTCAATTCTTCTAGGATCTTCTTGTACGCTTCCTCACCGTTCATCCCTTCGTTCAAGATCTCTCTCACCCTTTTCGCGACGAGGGCGTTGACGGCGGACGCGAGCTTTGTGTCCACAACGTACACGGGGATGTCAACTTCTTTCGCCGCCATATTTGCAGAATTTACCGTTCCAGAGAGGTTCGAGGATATACACAGAGCTATTATCTCATCGTAGCCTTCTTCCTTTGCTTTCAAATAAAGCTTTTTGAAATCCTCGACCGTTGGTTGGGACGTTTTTGGAAGTTCTTTGGCTCCCTTTATCCTCCTGTAGAAATCCTCGATCTCTTTTGGATCCCTGACATCGGGTTCTGACGTTCCGTCGGGCCAGTTCACATAGAGGGAGGCTATCTCAACGTCGTACTTTTCCAGCCACTCGACAGGTATGTCTCCTGTGCTATCCAGGATTATCTTAACTCTCTTCATGTCCCCCACCCCTTTCGGATAATCTGTTCAGAACAATGGAGACGGCTCCCAGAACGCCTGCATCGTCCAGAAGTTTGCTTCTAACTATCTTGAAGGTCCCGAGGAAGGATGGCATGACGTAATCGTTGACCTTCTCGTTCAGAGGATCGAACAGAACGTCCCCTGCTCTCGATATACCCCCTCCTATAATCACCACCTGTGGATTGAATATGTGAACGTAACTCGCTATGGCCCTTGCAAGGGCGTCTACAACCCTATCCCTTATCAGGGTAGCCAGTCTGTCTCCAAGCAGAACCGCTTCGAAAACATCTTTGGGTGTTACCTTATCGGGCCCACCTGCCATTGCGAAGATCTTGGAATCCGGAAACTTCTTATAGGATTCCATCGCGAACTTTTTGATGGCAGTTCCCGATGCGACAGCTTCGAGACACCCTCTCACTCCGCATCCACACACGGGGCCGTTGGGCTCTATGACTATGTGTCCAAGCTCTGCTCCTATTCCCGTGCTTCCTGTAAGCAACCTTCTGTGGGTTATCACCCCTCCTCCTATACCCGTCCCAAGTGTGAGAGCCACTATATGATCGTAATCCTTTCCTGCACCGAACCATTTCTCCCCCAGAACGAAGGAATTCGCATCGTTTTCAACGAAAACTTTCTTTCCCGTTCTTTTTTCGATCTCGTCGGCCAGAGGAACATCCCACCAATCGGGAAAATTCGGGGAGAATCTGACGATCCCTTTATCCCTGTCGATCGAGCCAGGTGAACCTATTCCCACGTACTCGACATCCTTCGTTGTCACATCATTTACAGCTTCTGCTATCTTTTCTATGACTCTATCCTTCCCTTCTTCGACATGGGTTTCTCTCGTGAGCCTTTTTATGATCTTTCCAGATTCATCGACTAGTCCCACCGTGAACGTGGTTCCTCCAAGATCCACTCCTACAATCTTCATTTCCATCACTCCTTTTACTCTGCATATTATACGAACAAAGCGATTAAAAAAGCCAGGCCATACATTATGCCACAGGCGAGGAGAAAGTACCTTCCCCTCCTGTCGTGTTCCTTCCTCTTCTTGAGTTTTTTCTCCCTCAAAGCCCTCGTTCCAAGATCGAACGATATTATGGATAAAAGGAGCATAAAGGATCCCATATAGAACAGCACATCGGATATCACTCTCAACGTATCACCTCGATGTGATATATTTTAAACCTAGAGGTGATGAGATTGCCTGTATTGTTCCTAACGGGTAATGCAGATCTTTCCAAAGATGAGTATATCAAGAAAAAGGTGGAAGATCTGAAAGCAGATTATACAAGAATCCACCCGAAAGATACAGACAGAATCGAAAGGATCAGAAGATCCATACAGACGCTTGGTATGTTTCAAAGCAGGGTGGTTCTGGATGTGATCGATTTCGATTCCTGGAAATCCCAGGAAAAGAAAACCCTTCTTGGCATGTTAAAAGAGGTTCCGGAGACGGTACACGTTTTCATAAGATCGACCAGAGGAATAAAAGGATATAAGAGTATATCCTTTGATCTACCTAAACCGTGGGAAAGGGAAAAGTGGATAGATTACGTGAAGAAAGCTTTCAAGAAGAAGGGATTGAATATCGAAGATGACGCCGCTGAACTGTTCTTCTCCATGGTTGGGAGTGATGAAGGAAGGATAGAGAAGGAGATAGAGAAGTTGATGAGCTATTGTGAAAGCGATGTTGTCACAAGCGACGATGTGAAGAAGGTGGTTTACTTTTACGAACACCCTCCCCTTGATGAACTCTCTTTCTCCATTTCGGAGGGGAGGGTGGATAACGCTCATAGGGTACTGGATGAACTTCTGAAAATATCCGAGCCGATAGTCATAAGCTCTGTTCTTGCAAATCACTTCCTCGATCTTTTCAAAATAGTGATGGTCGTTCCGAAAAAGGAAAAGTACATATGGCCGGAAATCTCCAACATCTCAAAATCTTTGAAGATATCGGTACCGAAGGTGGCAAGATTTTTGGGATTCAAGTTCAAGGGATGGGATTTCGAAGTCTTGAATCACGTGAAATTCTATTCACCCGAGATTCTTTCAAAGATCCTGAAAGATCTCTACAAGCTAGACAGAAGCGTGAAAGGGGACGATGATTCGAGGCTCGCGATACACGAATTCATAGAAAAGGTGAGGGGTTACCTGAATGAGATTGGTCTTCAGAGAACTGAAAAATAACTGGTACAGCATAGCGGTCATAATATCTGCCATCCACAGTAAAAGGAAAGACGTTGAATTTCATGTCACAAAAAGTGTCGATGATATCTTGAAATTTCCTCCCGAAGAGACGATCGTTGCGTACTCTTTCATGAGCTTCGATCTTCATATAGTGAAAGAAGAGGTAGAACTGTTAAAAAGCAGAGGGTACATCCTCATAGCGGGAGGACCCCATCCAACTGCTGATCCTGAAGGAACTCTGTCCATGGGTTTTGACTACGTCTTCACGGGAGATGGAGAAGACAACATATTGAAGTTTCTGGAAGGAGAAAGGCCATCCAATAGAATCTTCGATGGGTTAAAAGAAAGGGTCGATCTGAACGACTTTCCGCCCTTTTCCCCGGAGCTCGGTATATTCATCCCCATAGAAATAACAAGAGGTTGCCCTTTCAGATGTGCTTACTGCCAAACACCCCAGCTTGCCGGAAGGATGGCAAGGCACAGATCCATAGAGATGATAGTGCACTACGCATCGGAAGGTGTCAAAAGAAACAAGAAAGTCGCCCGTTTCATATCGCCAAACTCCTTCGGATACGGCTCTAGAAATGGCGTAAAACCGGATCCGGATGTGGTAGAGAAACTCCTGTTCGAGCTGAAGAAAGTGGGAGTTGAAGAGATATACTATGGAACCTTCCCTTCAGATGTGAGGCCGGAATCCGTAAGCGACGATATCCTGAAGAGGATAAAAAAATACGTCAACAACAAATCGATAGTGATTGGAGCGCAGAGTGGAAGCGATAGGATCTTAAGGATCATAAAGAGAGGACACACCGTGGAGATGGTCGAGAAAGCGATCGAGACCATCGCAAACAACGGCTTCATTCCTCATGTTGATTTCATATTCGGTTTCCCTTTCGAGGAGGAAGAAGACGTTCTGGAAACTTTCAAGTTCATCGAAAAGATCGTGAAAAAATACAAGGCCAAGATCCATGCACACACCTTCATGCCTCTTCCTGGAACGGAACTTTTCAAGGTGGGTCCTGGAAAACTTACAAAGCGACATTACAAATTCCTTGGGAGTCTCGCTTCTAAAGGTTTGCTCGATGGGTATTGGCATAAACAGCAGGAACTTTCCAGGAGGGTTTACGAGAATGCTGGTAGCGGTCGCCCAGATCTCTCCAAAGGTAGGAGAGTTTGAGAGGAACCTTATGAAAATGAAAGAGCTCATCGACGAAGCAGGAGAGAAGAAAGCAAAATTGATACTCTTTCCAGAGCTCTCTTTGACAGGGTACACATGGGATAGAGATGTTCTGATGAAAGGCTGGATTTTCTTCAAGGAGAAGGCAAAAAAAGAGTTGTTGAAACTGTCGAGAACGTACGACATGTGCATCGTTGGAGGAGTTCCAAGAGTTCTCAATGGAAGATTGAGGAATTCCGCTTTCGTTATAAAGAAAAAGAGGGAGATCCTTTTTTACGATAAAACCCACCTTTTTAGAGGTGAAAAGAGCGTTTTCGAAGTGGGCTCAAACTTTTTGACCTTCACGTTCAAGAGCGTTGTGTTCGGCGTTCTGATCTGTTACGAAATAGGCTTCCCTGAGATAGCAAGGATTCTTGCTTTGAGAGGGTCACAGGTTATACTATCTCTCTTTGCTTTTGGAAAGGAGAGGTACAACATATTCGATATCGCAACGAGGGCAAGGGCTTTGGAGAACGGCTCTTTCCTCCTTGTATCTTCAACTTGTGGTAAAGGTTTCATGGATTTTGTGGGACATTCGAGAATCGTATCGCCAAGAGGGGAAGTCGTGAAGGAGTTGGCTTTTGATGAAGGTTTAATACTTGAAGATCTGGACCTTAATATTCTGGACAAATACAGGTACGAAGAGATAGAAGATTCCCATGCTTACTTCAAAAACAGAAGGCCAGAAATCTACAGGGAGATCTGTGACAGAAGGAGGGATGAAGATTGAAACTGTTCGGAACAGACGGTATAAGGGGAGAGGTAGGAGTGGATTTGACGCCGGAACTCGCTTTCAGGATAGGAAACATCTTGGGAAATGTCCTTGATATCCAGGAAGTTCTCGTTGCCAAGGATACAAGGGCAACATCAGATTCTTTAGAAGACGCTCTCTCTTCGGGCCTTTCATCGGCTGGTGTGAACGTTCTAAAGTGTGGTGTACTTCCAACACCTTCTCTAGCGCTTCTGACCAAGGTCATGAAAACGGCAGGTGTTGTGATATCCGCTTCTCACAATCCCCCACAGTACAACGGTATAAAGGTCTTCCTGAAGGGATACAAGATGAACGAAGGTAAAGAAGGAGAAGTTGAGGAACTATACGAAAAAGGTTTTTTGAAGTACGTTGATTTTTCAAGAATAGGTAGGGTGAAATCTTTCGAAAGCGCTCAGGATGTGTACATAGGATTCGTTCTCCACATGTTCGAAGGGTTGGACCTTAAGGATTTCGAAATCGCACTCGACGTTGCAAACGGCTCAACCGTGACGACAGCACCAGAAGTTTTTGAAAGGCTTGGAGCCAGAGTTAAAGTGTACAACGATGAACCAGATGGATTCAACATAAACGTTAGATGCGGTTCAACAAATCCAGAATTCTTGAAGTCAGTCAAAAGGAAGGGAGAGATAGGTGTCACCTTCGATGGGGATGGAGACAGGTGCATAATGCTCGATGAAAACGGGGAAATAGTTCATGGAGATAAGATTTTGGGGATACTTTCAAGGTACTTGCTCGATACAGGAAGGATGAAGAAGAAGCTCGTTGTTGGAACGGTTCTTACGAACACGGGGCTTGAAGTTTTCCTTGAAAATATGGGTGTGAAACTCTTAAGGACCAAAGTTGGTGACAAAAACGTACTTGAAGGGATGCTCAAGGAGGGATCGATTCTTGGAGGTGAAAGATCCGGTCATGTGATAATTCTTGATAGATCAACAACCGGAGATGGTCTCATAACTTCCCTGGAAGTTCTATCTTCCATTGTCTACTACAGGAAAAATCTCTCAGAACTTTCCTCGATGATAGAAGATTATCCTCAAGTGAGTGTTAACGTTCATGTGAAGAACAAGGAGATCGCAAGCAGGAAAGAGGTGAGGGATATAATCAAAGAATATGAGAGGGAAGGTTTCAGAGTTGTCGTGAGACCATCCGGCACAGAACCCGTCATCAGGATAATGGTTGAGGGAAGGGATTCGGAAGCGATCAAGGATGTAGCAGGAAGAATAGCCGAGGTTATAGAGAAGCTGAAGGAAGAAGGTGACTGATATGACCGCTTTGGTGTGGGGTGATGAGCTTTTGAAATACGATTTCGGTTCTTACCATCCCTTGAGGAGTGAAAGGTGCAAACTTGGAGTAGAAGAGATACTGAGCTCTGAAAAAAGCGCTCTCATCGATGCCGTGGAGCCAAGATATGCAACCGAAAATGAGCTTGAGCTCTTCCATACCAGAAAGTACATAGAATCTGTAAGGAAAGGTACAGCAGGAGATATAGATACCCCCGTATCTCCGGATCTTTATGAACCTGCAAAGCTTTCAGTTGGAGCCACGCTCACCGCTGTTGATGAAATCGTTGAAGGGTACGATATCAGTGTGAACATATGTGGAGGATGGCACCACGCTTTCGAAGATAGAGCAAGGGGATTTTGCATATTCAACGACGTTGTGATAGGAGCAAGGTACGCTCAAAGGAAAGGTTTCAAGAAAGTGATGATAATAGATTGGGACGTTCACCATGGAGATGGAACACAAAGAGCTTTCTATAATGACGAATCAGTCTTCACCATCTCGATCCATCAGCATCCGAGCACCATATATCCATACAGAACAGGTTATGAATCAGAAAACAACGAGTACAACGTGAACATACCCATAATGCCAGGTGAAGATGAACAAGAGGTGCTGAAAAGAGTGCTATCTGAGATTCCCTTGAGGATCAGAAGCTTCAAACCCGCTCTCATGATCATTCAAATGGGAGTCGATGGACACAGGGACGATCCAATGTCGTCTCTGAACCTTACAGATAGGTTCTACGAGTCAGTGGCCCAGATAGTTGCACGTTGCTCGAAGAACAACGATTTTCCAGTTGTGCTCCTTGGAGGTGGTGGGTTCAACTTTCCAAAAACAGCTCAGCTTTGGAGAAATATGGTGGAGATATTCACCGAAGAGAAGGCTTGAAAAGAATAAATATAAGGTCCATACGTTTCCATCCTCAGGTTTTGACTACTGCCAAGAAGATAAACGCGGGATACATGATCTTTGCACGTTGTTTGAACGGTAGCAACTTTTCAATATGCTAGAATCCACATGGTATCGAGTGAAAAGAAGGTGGAAAAATGCAGGTTAAGGGAAAAACACCTCTTGAGAAGTATTTAAACCTGCCTGAAAAGTACCCTGCAGAACTCTTGGAAGGAGAGATCGTCATGGTCCCATCTCCTGGCAGGAAACATCAGAAAGTGTCTGGTGAGATATTCAACAGACTTTTCGAGAGAGTGGAAAACGGAGAACTTGGAGAGGTTTACTACGAATTCGATGTTAAATTCGATGAGGAGAATGTACTGAGACCGGATATCGTTTTCGTGTCGAAAGAGAGACTCGATATCATAAAAGATAATTGGATAGAAGGAGCACCAGATATGGTGGTTGAGGTGCTATCACCAACGAGTGCGACGAGGGATTTGATAGTGGAAAGGGACGTGTATGAAAAATTCGGTGTGAGAGAGTACTGGGTTGTCGATCCCGTGAATGAGGAGGTTTTCGTTTTTGTTCTGAAGGAGAAAAGATACATTCTTCGATGTCATGGAAAAAAGTGTGATTCTCTGGTTTTGGAAAACTTTTCGTGGGGATTTGAATGATAGTTGAAATATCGTGTGAAAAATGCTTATGCGTTGAGACGAGTGATAATATTGATTTTTCCCCAGTCCCATCAAAAGGGAAAGAGGGAAAGCCTTCCTGAAGAGCTTCAAAATAGAGATGCCTTTCTTCTCCAAAAGGTATAAGATCAAGTTCAAGGTCGTTCTGCAGGATAATTACTGAGTGGAGCTTCAGACCACGATGGCAGGTGGAACGTACTGGGATGTCTTCTGGATGAACACAGGCTTCTACCTGAAAAATTACATCTGCTTCACTCCTGGACTTCCGGCAAAGGCTGTTTTGAAACCAGAAAAGGTCAGAGAGATGGTGGTATAATCACTCAAAGGGGGTTGAGTTACTCAAAGGGGGTTGAGTAATGTTCTTCTCTTTGTCCCCCAAGAAGGATCCGGAAAACCTTTACGATAGGGAGAAGGAACTGGAGTTACTCTCGAGTTACTACAAAACCGGCAGATTGATATTGCTCACTGGTATCAGAAGAATAGGTAAGACATCCCTCCTCCTTGTTTTCCTCGAAAAATTGAAAGAAGAAGGTGAAAAGGTAATATTCATGGACTGTAGAAGTTACGAAAAACCTGGTGGATACGATAGGTTTTCCTTCGATAGAGATTTCATCAAAGCGATCCTCAACCAGGTCAAAAAGTACTTGAAATTTACAAAAACCATATCGAAGATCACGATAGCGGGAATTGAGCTGTCCTTCGAAAATACGGAGCGAAGGCCACATCTGCCGAGTTATCTTAAAGCAGCCGATGAGATTTTGAGAAAAAGAAAGAGAAAACTGGTTATAGCTCTCGATGAAGCACAATCTCTCAGATACTACGGAAGAGGTGGAATTGAAATACTCAATCTTCTGGCGTATTCATACGATCACCTTGAGAACGTCCTTTTCATCTTAACAGGCTCGGAAGTGGGTGTTCTTCATGATTTCTTGAAGACGGAAGATCCAAACTCTCCTCTGTATGGAAGATACCTTCATGAGATAACCCTGGAAAGGTTTCCTCCTGAAAAATCCTTTGATTTTTTATACAAGGGTTTCCAACAACTCGGTATCGATCCAGTGCCTTCCAAAATACAGGAAGCCGTTCAGGAGTTGGACGGTATCGTTGGATACCTTTCGATATACGGTTACGTGGTCCACACAACGGGCAATTGGGACAAGGCTTTGGAAGAAACCAAAAAAATGGCGATGAGTATGGTGAGAAAGGAGATAAAAGAACTTAGAAGAAGATCTGAAAACTACTTTCACGTTCTCAAAGCCGTCGCGAGAGGAGCGAGAACTTACAGTCGGATAAAGGATTTCGTAACAATTCACTTTGGTAAGATAACGGACCAAACCCTGAGCAACAACCTTTCCGCCCTCCAGAAGATGGGTTTCCTGAAGGTTGTGTATGAGAAAACCAAGAAAATTTACACCATTCCGGATCCGATGGTTCAAAAGGCTTTGATGGAGTGATAGGGCTTTTCAAGTTTTCACTCCTTATAGAGTTTAAAGAATGCAAGGCCACAGTTAACCATCTATTTCATGGTGATTGAAGGATACATCAATTCAAACTTTTCTTCTGAGATTCTGTATGGTAGATATGATGTTTCTGTAAATTTCGTATATGTTATTGAAATCTCTGTTAAAGAAATCAAAGATCAGTTGTGCCACCGATAGGATCTCCCCGCTTGACAATCCGAGTTTTTCGATGATGGTTACCAACGTTCCGAGCTTTATAGCTTCATCTAGCTTGTTTTTCCTCCTTTCAAGCTCTCTCTCTATCTCGTGAACGTTTTTGTAAAAACCGTTCAGGATATCCAGAGTTTTCCTGTTACTTATAACACTGTCCATCATCTTGCTGACATCACTTTCTGCTAGAAGAATCCTGTTACTAACTGCGTCAAAAGCTGCGTTGTTCTTGTTTATTATGTTTCTGAAAGCTACCTGGTCGAATTTCATCATTTCACTGGATACACGAACGAACAATTCTTTGTAGTGGTTCAACACAACCTTCGCTTCATGTGAGGCAAGGACGAAAGCGTTTAGAATCTTACCGGAGGCTTCTATACAGTCATGAATCAATTTTGAAATACTCGATGAGGTTCTTTTCACAGTATGTAAAACATTACCAAGCTCATCTGCGAACTCTCTGAGGATATCCAATGGATCCCTGTTTGTATAGTATTTTATATTCTGTTTTATATCCTTCTTCAGTGATCTGTCTCCCAATTTGGGTAGCATCTCTTTGAGAATTCTCTTGTAAGCGGCCTTGTACTCACCTCTCCTGTTTCTCGGAGCCTTTTTTGACAGACTGTAAATCACAGCAGTCGTTTTCACTGTCATCTTTCTTAGGATATCGTCAGACTCGTTCTTCAACGTTTCGAGAAATTCTCTTCCCGTGTTGAGAAGATTCAACTGCTCATCAAAGAAGAAATCAAGCGCAATCACATCATCCTTTATGAACGTCATTATTTCCAAAAGATCTATCATGCTTTCCGAAAATTGGGTGAACTGTGTGAAAAAAGCCGATTTTTGTCTCAGATCACTGGGTATTTCCGGCATGTTTTCTAGAAGGTTTATGAGATCCGCCGTTTTACTCTTGAGCTCGGGGCCAATATCTCCACCTGTTTTTATAAGGGATGTTATCTCTTGCTTTGCACGATCTAAGATTGAAAGATCGAAGTATGTCACCGATGGCTTTGCCGGTATCATATCCGGGATTTCCCCCAATTTTTCAGAAAAACTGGCAACACGGTCCATAAAGAATTTAAAACCCTGAGCTTTGACGACATCAAAATTTTCGACAACAGGATAATATTCCCCGAACGATCTTAAAAGCTTGGATATTATGGTATAACCAAGTCTCATGATCTTTTCCGCATCTTCTTCAGACGCTGGTCTTGGCACTTCCAGATAATTCAGGATGTTATAAACGTTGTTTAAAGCACTCTTGGGCTCATCTTTTTCAATACCATCCAGTGCGTTTCTCTTACTTTCCAAGTACTTTATACCCTTTTCTCCCTCTAAATCTGGTTGTTCCGTCATGATGCCACCCCCTCGCTTATATTTCATTTATTTCATTGAATGGAGTTCCACCATGAGGGAAGCACATATTTCCTGGTGGTTCCATCATACCCTTCCATACAGATCCATCTCTTCATGTGAACACTTTCTCGCTATAAAATATCTATTTTATTTACATTATTTTATCACCATTGACTGAAAATGATGTTTCCTTATAAATTTCAAAATAATTGAGGTGGAAATTATATATCTCCTAAATCATTTCTTGCAGTTTGATGGAAAGATTGGAGAATAAAATTCAGTTGTAGTAAAATGTTCATAGACGTGCGGATGTTTACCTCTTCTCAAATAACGGGGGGTGTTATGATGAGATTCAAGGCTTTCCTTCTTTTCGGCCTATTAATCAGTATCACCTGCTTGTTAGCTGTGAACGCTCCAAGACAGGTGATTCTGTTCTTTAACGTGGAGAAATCCTTTGAAAACTTCGAAATTCCTGGCATCAAAGATTTGGTGGAGAGAGCTGTTTTTCAAACGCTGGATTCTGAAACGAACGTCGTGGACATAGACTCAAGGTTCAACTACAACTTCTATCCAAACGATCCAATACTCGCCGTCGAATTCGCTGTCATAGCATCCAGGGTGCTCGGAATTGAAAAAGATGCCATAAAGAGCTATCCGCTGGAAGCACCAACTTTCGAGGATGTGAGGACAGAACTTGAGAAAGCCTATATGAACAACACGTACGATTTTTCAAGGAACTTCGGATACCTGGAGTACGTCCAAAGTTACATGAAAGAGAAGTACGGTTTCCCCTTGATTGATCCAGATGAGGATGGAAACGTCGATCCCTTGAGAGCGCTGACAAAGATAGAGGTTGTAAAAGGGCTCGTCAGACTTTTCACAGCACTTTCGATAGAAAAAGGTTGGAGCTTCGGTGAGGATGGGAAAAATCTGGTCGATATGGCAGAAGAAATCACCAGCAGGTTGAAGGGCTATCCAAAGAGCGGTATAAGGGAGATAGAAGATGCTGGCTATCTCTCCATATTTGAAAAGATGTTCTTAACGAGCGTTGAAAAAGGAAAATGTGTTTCCATAGTTAAACTCCCTTACTTTGCCAGCGGCAGAAACTTTCATCCAACCGATCCCGCTCCCAGATGGTGGGCGATCTCACTCGTTTATCACCTCTTCTCAAAAGAGCCAGAAAAGGTTGAAGATGATGATCTCATACCCGTGAGGGTTCCAAACAACCTGGTGGTTTACCTTCCGAAAAAATCCGTGAGCTACGAACCCGCGAAGTTCTCATTACCGGATGCCTTAAAAACCCGGGTGAAAGATATAGAGGTTTCTCAGGGCGGTGTTGAACTCACCGTCCTCAGAACGGAATCCGGTGATATCGTCCTGCTCGATAACACCAAGGTAAAAGATGTGCCGAAGTACATAGAAAGAGGAGGGGTGAGGACGGAAATAAAAGAATTCTTCAACAGAGATTTCGTAACCTATTACATGAGTCTTGTTGAAAAATCTGTAAGATCGAAGAAGACCTGGAAGGTCAAAGCGGTCGGTAGGATAAACTTTGACGAAGGTAAAATCGAGAAAATAAAGTATTATGAAAAACCTCCAGATCTTCCAGAAGTTGAACTTCCTACCAGGTTGAATCTTGATAAAAGCGCAAAACTCGTCATTTACAAAGTCGAACTTGGGACCGTTGATGAGATAAAGAAATTTTTGGAAAACCCCAGCGAGGTGAATATAAAAGAAAAGGAGGAGAAAGGAATAGAGGAAGCACTCCCAGGTATGGTGATAGATTTCGAAGCCATCGTGACCAAAGAGAAACTGGAGAAGCCAAAATCCAAGGAAGATTACAAGAATGCCGCTATTTCGTACTTTCCGGTTTACGACAGGTTGAACATGGAAAGGAAAGTTGCTACTTTCGAATCTCTGAAAGAGTTTGTAAAACTCTACAGCAACGAATACGAGCCAGTCAACGCTGGAGATGGCCTGGAATTCATAGATTACTGGAAAAAAGTCGTTGAAAAACTCGATGAGATAGGTGTGTCCGATGATGCCACGGTAGCTGGTAAAGTGACGTTCTTCACAGAGAAAGATCTCACGGCCTCGTACAAAGTGTCGTTCGGTGCGGCTCGTGCGGAAGCCTGGATGTTCTACGTCGGGAAACTTTTGATCCACGAGCCCGCCACGAAGAGGCTCATGACCCAAAAGTACGTGGAACCACTTGAATACACCGACGACACGATGTATTACATAATAAGGAAGGATGGAACAACTGAGTATGGAAAGCTGGTGGAGAATCCGAACGTTTTCTTCGACAAGGAAGGCTTGCTGGGAAATTACAAACTCTGGTATCAGCTCACCAAGGAAGGAGAAAAACTGAAGATAACTTACATAATAGCCGAAGAGATATCAGAAGGTGAGAAATAGTTCTTCGTGGGGGGTGTCCCCCTTTCACTCAAGGGGCGATGATTCATGAAGAAAATCCTCTTGATTTTCTTTGTTGTGGTAATACTCGTGGTTATCTTTCTTTTTTTCAGAACCTGGACCCTCCATGTGAGACCGCTCAACTACGATCTCACAGGGCTTCCCGTCTCCATCGAAGTGGATGGAAGACCAGTTGGGGCGGTTGAGGTCGGGGACGAAATCACGGTGAAAGGTATAAAGAGCGGAGAACACACCGTGGGTGTTTTCGTGAAGGGTGTGAAGATCCTGGAAGAGATGATAGAGCTTCCATTTCTCTCCTTCAGCAGGAAAAAGAAGATCGCCTTGAGATTGCCCGATCCTGGAGGGATCGATCTGGAATGGAAAGAGAGTGAAAAAGGTCTGTCGATATCCGTGAATTACAGGGGAGAATATCCCATTGATGAATGGGTCTTGAAATGGAAAAAGAAAGTTCTCACATCCAGAGAAGGTACCTTCATTTTGAAGGATGTTAAGGAAGAGAGGATAATGGGAATTCTGATTGGAAGGATAGAAGAGTATGACCTGCTGAGAAAATTCTTCGAGGTGAGACGAAATTTGGTGAATCTGGAAGTGGAACTATCAGGGTGTTCCCTCCTTCTTTCTCATGCAAGAATCATCGTGGATGGAGAGGAAATAGAAAGAAGTGTGAAACTTCTTCCTGGAACTCACAGGGTGGATGTCCTTGTCGATAACGTGACGCTCGTATCGACCGATGTTTCTGTTTTCAAAAACAAAAAGATCGTTTTGAATCTACCAGAACTTTCCAAAGTCACACCGACTCTGAGCGTGGAAGACGGAAGGGTTCATATAAAATGGAAAGTCTCTCAACAAGGGTTGAAACCTGTAAAGTACGTCATAAACGATAGGAACAGAAATTTCGTGACGGAGAAAAGCGAAATATCCTTGAAATGGGTACCTGAAAGGAAAGAGTACACCATCACGCCGATCTATCCAGGAGGAATTTCTGGAAAACCCATAAAGATCGTGAAACCCGAGGCTCCAAAGGTGGAGATAGAAGGGCTTGAAAAACTGACCTCGAAGAAGACCCTCACATTGAAACTGCCAAGCACCGAAAGGACACGCTATGAGATCCTTCTCAACGGGGAGAAGGTTTCATCCTCAGAGCTTTCTTTGAAAGAGGGTACGAACACTCTGACCATTCTGGCAAGTGATGTTTTTGGACAGGTATCGTCGAAAACCTACACGATCTTTTCCGACACCACACCACCGACCTTCGTTTTCGACTGGGAACTCAAAGATAACGAATTGTCTATCAAAGCCACGGCCAGTGAGGAAGCCACATTCATTGTGAAAATTGGAGACAAGATGCACGAATTTTTAAAGTCCTTGAAATTGAAAGTGAGTTATGCGAAAGATTTCACGATATGGGCGAAAGACGTGGTGGGAAACGTTTCCGATCGTGAAAGGGTGGATCTCGTAACACCACCCAATTTCAGGGTGTCTTTCAAAAGCCCAAAATTAATGAAAATTGACGTGGATCATGAGTCCCCATATGAGGAATTTTTGATAAAGGTAAAGACCGAAAAAGAAGAAATAGTGAAAGAGACGAAGAGTAAAGAGACAGTCCTCGAAGTTCCCCCAGCTTATGAATACAAAGTCAGTGTTGAAGCGATTTTCAACGGAATCGAAAGTCCAGCCACGGTTTTGAAGGTTTCCAATCCTTTCCTAGAGGGGAAGAAACTGATAGAAGGATGTGTTCACAAGCTCAGGGAGAGCGAAAGCTACGTTGCGGTCGATGACATCGTCTTTAAGGAAGACACAACTCTTCATGGAAACATCGTCGTGGAGTTTCTCGAAGACTCAGGACTTCTCGTTGAAGGAGATGTCCTTGTGAAAGAGGGCTTTTTACTTTTGAAACCACTTGAGAAGACATGGGAAGGAGTTAGGCTTCTGAACACATCCATGCTCGAAAACGTTCATGTTGAAGGAGCGGAAATCGGAATACATAACTATGGTTTCAGAGTTGCTCTGAAGAACGTTCAAGTTTCAAACTGTATCCTTGGATCTTTGATTCAGGATGGAAATGGTGTCTTCGAGAGTGTGGAGTTCAAAGACAACGATGTGGGACTGGAAGTCAGAAATTCGGATGTCTTCATAGAGGGATCCGTCTTTTCGGGCAACGGAGTTGGTGTTAAAAGCGTTGAATCAAGGATCATCGCTCAAAACACAAGATTTCACGGAAACGACACGGCCTTCAACGGAAGGGAAGATCTTTCGCTGATGGAAAACCTTTCTTTCTCTGGAAACAGAAGGGGAATGATATTGAAAAGTTCTTTCTCCTCGGGAACAAACATGAAGTTCTCCGAGAACGATCTATGTGTGAAGGTTCAAGAGTCAGTCACCGCTTTCGGTGATTCTTCCTTCATGAACAACATCTTGGGTATCTATTACTATCTCTGCGAAGCGACGAACACGCTGGAAAGATGCGTTTTTGAAAACAACAAGATGGACGTGTGGATAAACGGCTCTGGTAACGTGCTCTCATACGAAAACTCTCTGAACAACTACGTAGATGGGGAGAAATTTCCGAGCTGGGTGGACGACAGGGGGGTTCTGAGGCCGAGAGGATTGTTGATGGAAAAAAAGAGGTGATGCCATGAGAAAATATATCATACTCGTGATGCTGGTATTTCTGGGAGTTTCAACGTTTCCCAAAGCTGGTAAGTTGACTCTGAGAGAGGTCGATTTCAGCAGATTTCCTGAAGTCAATGTCACTTTCGAATTGAAGACTCCTGACGATCTCTGGGAGACAGGTATAGGCAAAGATGAAATCAAGATCCTGGAGGAGGGTACTCCACTAGAATTCGATCTTGTCACAAAAAACGTTTATCTCATCGCAGCGGTGGATGTCAGCGGTAGCATGAAGAAATACTTCGATCTTCTGAAAAGAGAGCTCATAAATTTTCTGGAGAATATAGAGTACAACCTGAAAATGAAGTTATGCATCTTTGGAACCACGAAAAAAGGTGGTATAGAAATCTTTCCAGAGAAGTGGCAAACGAGTAAAGATTTCATCGAGAACGTGGAAAAATTGAAAGCGTACGGAGCGACGCCTTTGTACGATTCCATATGGGAATGCCTGGAAGAATTGCAGAGAGTAGATGGTTTAAAATTTCTCCTTGTTTTCACGGACGGAAAAGATGAGAACTACGCAGGAACCGGGCCAGGTAGTATCAGAACTCTGGGGGATATCCTGTTGAAGAAGTCGGATGCCATAATCTTTACCATCGGTGTCGGAAAGGATATAAAGAAAGAGCCTCTTGTGAAAATCGCTGAAAGGTTCAAAGGAAGATACATAGAGATAAAGAGTCCGGGTGATTTCTCGAAAGTTTACGATACTCTGAAAGAGCGTATTGATAGTGTGCACAAACTCTCCTTCAAAGCGAACGGCGGCAGGAAAGCTTACGTTATCGTGGATAAGGGGACCTATCAGGCTTCCGCTGTAATAAATTACCCTGGAAGGCCTACTCCCTCGATGCCTCCTTCTTCCCCTACCCCTTCTAAGATCGTTCCACACAGGATCGTGTACCTTCCCGTTGGAAGAAGAGGAGTCGTAGCCATCGATTCCAAGACCATGAATACGATATGGGAAAAAGATCTGGGAGCGTTCGTTGAAGACGTAGAAGAATTGGAAGGCGTGCTGTACGCCGCCTGTGGATACAGTGGTGTGATGGCGCTGGATCCAAAAACCGGTAGGATCTTCGCAACTTACGACGTGGAAGGTTACGTGAACTCCGTGGAGGTTTTCAACGGAAAGTTGTATGCAGGTATCGCAGAAAGAGGAGTCGTTCTTTTAGAAGATCTGAAGAGAAGGTTCTCCCAGGATGCTTTCAGGAAGCTCTTCTTGGAATCGAAGAAGAGGGTAACCATTCCTTTTGAGAATTCAAAAACTCTGTTCATGGGGGATGTCACAGATCTTGAAGCATCCAAGGACAGAATGGGAATAGTCTGCAGTGACTCTTTTGTTATCGTGGATAGTCAGGGCAGCATCGTCCACAAAATCTCATTGGGAGGATCACCCAAAAGGATCAGATTCCATGATGACGAGATTTTCCTTGTAGATGAAGAAAAAGGTGTTTTCTCATTGAAGAATCGAAAGCTAACACGCGTTTTGGAGAAAAAGGGTGTGGTGGATTTTCTGGATGGTTTCGCTCTCGATCAGGAACGAGGCACCATATCGAAGATTCACGATGGAAAGGTGAAACCGATCTCGTATCCCGAGAAATCGAGGAAAATCGGTGAAACGATCTTCATAACGGACTGGTTCGGCGATGTGAGTGTCCTCGATGAGGATTTGAGGTGTTTAAAGTTCATACCCACGAAAGCTGAAGCGAGTTTGAAGGTCGTGAATGGTACCTGGTACGTGCTTCACAACTACAGATTGTTCTCATATGAAGGCAGTGGATGGAAGAAACATGATTTTAGAGGAGAGGTTCTCGACATAGATGGTAAAGATGGGGTTTACTATATAGCCATGGGACGGAACGGTGTTGGTGTTTTCAACAGAGATTGGAAGCAGGTGAACACGTTGACGCAAAGAGACGCTTTCAGATTGTGCGTGTTCGACCATAAGTTGTATGTTTATGATCTTCAGGAAGGCTTCAAAATCTTCGATATATCGATACCTGAAAAACCCGCTCTGGTTTCCGAGTTCCCATTCGATCGAGTCGTTCTGAGCATGAAGAGAGATGATGATGGGATCATCGCTCAATTGAGTGAAGGGTTTGCAAAGATTGAAGATGGAAAGGTTCAAGTCTTCGAGGTGCCGAACACCGTGTACGTTTATCCCAAAGAGAACACCATCTTTGCCATCACTTACGATGGATACCTGATGAAGATGGAAAGAAATGGTGATGTTATCGGGAAGATGTTCATGGCGGGCTTTCCAAAGAAGGTTCTCTCCTCAGACAGTGGAACCTTCGTCCTTCTATCCAGCGGGAACGTTCTGAAACTGAAAAAGTGGAAAACGGAAAAACTCTTGGAGAACGTCGTGGACATGACAGAGTTCGAAAACGGCGTGGCTTTCCTGATCTTTGAGAATGGGAATTTCAGGGTTGTGTCTATGATCGATGGTCGGTGACCTTTGAACGAGGAAAGTTTCAGGAAGGTTCTGAAAGAGAAGTTCAATGTTTTGAAGAGAAAGTTTGAAAAAAATTCGGGATGTTTTTGAGCGGGTTTGAAAAGTTCGAATGATTCCCATTTTTTCGGTTTGTGCTGGGTGAAAATTTTGCCATTCTAATTCATCATATTCAAATGCCCTTCTTTTCGTAAATCTCTCCCTATTTTCTTTTCAATATTTTTATTTTCTTTTTAGTAAATTTTCATTTTTCTCTCAGTATCTTTTCAGTCATGTTTTAGAAGCGCCTGTGAAACTTCAGGTGATATCCCCTGAAAATGCCCGGGCGTTCGGGGGAAAAACCAAAAAATCTTGGTGAGGAGGGGTTTTTATGAGGAAACTTTTAATTCTCGCGTTGATAGCTGTGGCGGCGCTGGTGGTGATGGGAGCGCATTATAGTGGTGGATATTATGATGAAGATCAAGGTCAAGGCGTTTGGGAAGAGGATGGTGGAACACTTTCTGGAACAATCACTTTGCTAGTTTACCAATGGGCTGATATCACTTTCACTCTGGATGCAACAGTGGAGATAAAAGATTATGATGATGACATATCAGGGCAAGTAGTGGGTTCCATTTCTATCGATAGTAATGCTCCTGTTGCATTCGATATTAGTGATTGTACGTTCTACGAGTGGAAGGGGAATCAGTGGGTTGAGCGGACGACAATACCCTCAACAGTAACTGATAATGCTACTGGTGTAGTGTGGGTTGATACTAATAAAAATGGAAATTTTGATGAGGGTAATGATCCTTATGTTATGTGGGATGGTAATTCTCCCAGTTATGGTAATTATTCAGAAGTCGGTAGTGGTGACTATGATATTTACTTAACCTTCGATGCTTTTGAAAATCTCCCAGCAGGTGCATATCGACTTGTATTCGAGATCACAGTTTCTCCAACAGTCCAACTGCCCTGATATGATAGGGTTATTTAACGAAAGAAGGTGATAATTATGAAAACCACAATCCTGATAGCAGCATTGATCTTAGTAATAGTTCCAGCCATGGTATTGGGATCTCCTTGGAATGGAGGAAGTAATGGCAATTGGGAAAATGAACCCAACGAGACTTTAAACGGTACAATTACCTTGAAGGTTTATCAGTGGTGTGATATAGAGCTTCAACAGAGCAATACTCCAAATCTAGAGGTTTATGATTATGACGAGAGTTGGGATGCAACAGTTACTGGTGATCCAAACACACCTTACGTTGCTGCTTTGATGGATGTTAGAAGCAATGCTGATTTAAACTTAGCTATGGTCGGATTCGATATTACAAAGATAACAGCTAATGGTGCAACCGATGTTACTGTAGAATGCAGTAATTACATCCTTAATAAGCAATGGACTCTTTGGAGATGGCATCCACAACCCTCAACATCTGTTGTGTATGATCCTAGTGATCCTGATGCTTCATGGAAAGATATTTTCGATGATGAAAATAGTATTATCAACGATATGTTCACGTTAGATAAGGAACATAATTGTCTAGAATATAACGATAATGTATGGGCAAATTTTGGCATAGGTTTACGAATTAATGTATCAAGGAATTTCCCAGCCGGTAAATACGAGCTTAAATTCTACATCTACGTCTTTCCAACGGTTACTTTCCCAAGTGGTTGATATCAAGGGTGGGGCGCTCCCCCACCCTTGTAGTTGAGGGTGAAAGATATGAAGTGCCTTATTTTTTTGTTTCTGATTGTATTTGTCGTCGCTGGTTTTTCGGTTCATTTCTCCGGTAAGGGTCCATGGGGGCCTTTAAAAGGAACGATAGAAATAGTCGTCTACAACTGGGGACAGAGCACTTCGGCTCAGAACAATCTATTTCGAATCCTCTCGAGTAGCGGGGAATTCGAAAACGAGCTCACACAGGTTTCTCACAGGATAAAAAGAACTTTTTTCGTGAACCAGTACAACGTCGTGGTCTTTGTCTTCTCACCTGTCATAGTCTTTTGATAAGATATTTTGAGGGGCGATGAGGATGAAAAAATTTCTTCTTTTCCTCTTAACCATCTTACCAACCTTTGTGCTCGCACTCAACGTCTATCCGATGGTCAACAGAGTTTCGGCAAAGCCTGGGGACGAGGTCGTTGTGAAACTTCAGCTTGCGAACACGTCTGGAACTGAAGAGAAAACGAAGGTGAACCTTCACGATTTCATAATCGCTGGAAGAAGCTACATCTACAACGCGCCGGACTACCCGTACAGCCTGAAAAACTGGATCGAGGTTCCCGCAACAGAAGTCGTTCTGGAGCCGGGTGAGGTCAGAGATTTCGAGGTCAAGATAAAGGTTCCAGTGGATTTCTCTGGTGCTCAGGCTTTCGGGGCGTTATCTTTCGAATTCGGCCCTGAAAAGCCAACCGGTGGTGGGGTAATAGCAAGGTTTCGTATAATGTCGATCATAATTCTCGACATTGAGGGCACAAGGAAAGACATTGAGATGGATATAACGGATGCGAAGTTCTACGATCTCTCAGAAGATGCTCCAAAGGAATACAAAGAAAAATACGGTGACTTTGGAACTGTGATGGTTCTGAAGATAAAAAACACAGGGAACGCGGTTCTTGCGCTGAAGGGAGAGATGAGGGTCGTATCGAGAGAATTTGGAAAGATCGTGATGAGCAGACCCTTGTCGAACGAGACCTTCGTGGTTTTCCCAGAAAGGGAAGAGGAGTTCACGTTCTTTTCGGACGCCGTTTTCCCACCCGGAAAACTCTCTGTGCAGTTTGAAGGGGTATCCCAGGGTGTTAAGGTTGCGAAATCCTTCGAAGTGGTAGCTTTTGAAAAGAAAAAACTCGAAAGGCTCGCTGTCAGAATGAACCCGGATATGATGCTCTTTAAAATCGAAAGACCCGTTATAAACGAAAAATTTCAGATTCAAAACCTAACCTTCGAAAAACTCAAAATATCTCCAAAGGTGAAAGAAAAGCCAAGCTTTATAACCATCCTTCCAAGGAGGGCGACCTTAGCACCGTATGCGGCTGGAAACTTCTATCTGAAAGTGGACACAAGGAAGGCAAAATTGAGAGATGGGGACAACATATACCACCTCACCGTCGAATCACCAGATCCGAAGGTCGAGGTCTTTGGAGAGCCCCTGATCATACTGAGACATGGAATTGGGAAAACGGATCACATGGTTTCGATGACGGAATCTTCGACCGAGACGAAACAGGCAACGATCGTTGTTGAAAACACGGGTGACATGCTCCTTGAGTTCCAGGTCGTTGAGAGACTTCCTCTGAGGACCAACTCCCTTTCGAAAGTTTTCCTCGTTCTCCCTGGAGAAAAGAAGAAAATATCCTTCAAATACAGTGTTTCCGATGTTATGGCCAGAAACGCCGTTCTTCTGAGGTGGAGAATCTACAGGGAGAAGGAATGGAAAGAAGAAAAACTTCCATGGCCGGAGAGTGATTGAGATGAGGAAGGTTTTGGTTTTCGTTTTTATGACGCTTTCTATCCTTTTGCTTTCACAGGAGAAGCTTCTTGATCTTTCTTTCTTTCAAACCGATATAAGGGAAGCTCTGTCTCAGCTTTCCTACGAGATAGGAAAACCAATACTGATGGACAACACCGTGAGGGGATACGTGACCCTCGAGATATCGGGGGTTGATATAAAGAAGGCGCTCGACCTGATACTCCTTCCGTATGGATACCAGTGGACAGAGCTCGATGGTGTTTACTTCGTTGGAACAGCAGACCCAGGGAGTGAAAATTTCATGTATTTTGCAAGAACCTACCTTTACAGAACGTCCGGTTACGATTCCTCGAAACTCATAGCCCTCCTTCCCGATTTCATGAAGAAGTACGTCTCGACGAGTGAGGTGGATCCAACTCTTGTTGTCATAAATGCGCCTCCAAAGATAGCGAGCAAGGTCGCGGAAACTTTGAGCAGAATAGACGTTCCAAAGAGGGAAGTCGTCGTCGAGGTCAAAATAGTCGAGGTCGATGAGGCGACCTTGAAGAAGTGGGGAATAGGGTGGAAGTACGAAGAGGTCGAAGGTGAAAAAGGCCTCACTCTGAACCTCATAGACGCCATTTTGGACATAATATACCAAACTCCAACCTCCAAGATACTTGCGGATATAGAGGCATCCATCACGGATGGATCCGCAAAGCTTTTGGCAGATCCAAAGATAAGGCTTCTGAGCGGGCAGAGCGGAACGGTTTCTGCAAAGACCAAGAGAAGCTACGTTCAGATTCAAAACAACAAGAAGGTCACAAAGACGGTCGAACTTGGTGTTGAGGTCACTGTGACACCGACTGTTTTGAGAAACGGGGAGGTAGTTCTCTCTGTGAAAACGAGCGTTTCGAACGCTCTCGAAACCAACAGGGAAGTTCCAGACGTTGTGACTCACTCTTTGGATGGCGCCGTGAGGGTGAAGATAGGAGACACTATAACCGCGGGTGGTGTTGGATTCGACACATACACGCAATCCACAGAAAAAGTCCCGTTCCTTGGAGATATCCCCGTTCTTGGATACCTTTTCAGAAAAGAGATTTATTCCAAGACTCACAAGGAGGTTCTGGTTTTCGTCAAGTGCGTGGAAGTGGGTGATGTGAGATGAGAAAGCTTTTCATTCTTTTGATTCTTCTTCCAGTTGTTTTGCTGTCTGTTGACATATCTTTCTACCAGACGGACCTCAGAGACGCTCTGACACAGCTTTCCGAAATGTACGGTGTTCCCATAATCTTTTCATCGAGAATAACGGGGAAGGTCACGATAGAGCTCTACGATATCTCTCTCGATACCGCTTTGAACCTAATTCTGACTGGAACGAGCTACGACTGGGTGAAGAGGGATGGGTATTATCTTGTCGGTGACCTGAAATCCGAGATGGCGATATACCTTTCAAAAGCGCGCGTTCTGAACTTGAAATATATGACGGCAGGCCAGATAGCGCCCTATCTTGAGCCGTACAGGGATTACATCATGTTCGAAGAAGGTGGAAACTCCATCGTGGTTTTCGCTGGAGAGAGGATTTTCGAAAAGATAAAGGAAATCGTCGAGAAAGTCGACAGACCTGGTGTCACAAGAGCTGTTCTCTATAGATTCGCAAGGTTCACAGAGGATGAATACAGGATCGTGAAGAAGCTTCAAACAGCAGGAGTTTTCTCTTTCAGCGACGAAGGATTGACCTTTGTCGATAAAACTGGGATCATAGCGGTGGATGACGTTTTCAAGATGATAGAAGCGGAAAACGAGGGAAGAGTGATCCAGGGGTTTCTCCCTTTGATGGAAGGTAGGGAATCCAAGGTCGAGATAAATGGTGCGACTGGCTCTATGAAAGTAACTTTTCTTCTTTCGTCTGGAAACGTGAAGGTTTCCTTCGATGATGGGAAGATCAAAATTGAAAGTGTTGTTCCGTACAAACCTGGAAAGATCGCTATCGCACAGGTTGGTGGAGGGATGTTCGAGATTTACTTTGGAGAGGTTGCGCCTGTTGTCAGGGAGAGGTTCGAGGAGAAAAAGCTTCCAAATCCATACAACCTGTTGTTACACGTTTTCTACTCGAAAGACACGGGCTTCACGGTGATGGGAGGGGTTGGATCCTATATAGTTGGAAACCTCAACCTGAGTTTCATGGGAGGGTATTCAATAGAGGGTGAAAAACCGGTTTTTGCAGTGTCTTTGAGAGACTATCAGGATGTTTCAAACATTCTCTACACCAGCGGTGAAGTCTTCCTGAAATCTGGAACAGATTGGGATTTCAGTGGATGGATATGTGTTGGTTCCGGGTTCAAAATGAAGGGGTTGAAAATTGGTGGAGGTATCGTCACGGACTTGAGGAGCGTGAAACCCCAGCTCACGTTCTCCATGGATTTCAAATTTCTGTACCTGTTTTTAACCTACACCTTCGATGTGAAAGAGATCGAGAGGGGGCTTCTAAGAGTTGGAGTGGAAGTGAGGTGGTGACATGAGAAAGATCATGATAGTGATCTTTGTTTTAGCAGCGATCCTCGTTTTCTCTTCCGTGAGGGACGAGCTTTTGAAAACGAGGGAAAACGTGAGGAAGGAGATAGAGGGTACAAGGGAAAAAATGTTCGTCGAGACGAAGGAAAAGGAGAGAGAAGAAAAAAATGATGAAAAGGAGAAGAATGGGGATATAATAAATTTGACAAAGTGTTGTAGGAAAAGGGATTGGATTGCATTTATTTTGCTTGATCCTGTGGAGCTTGCTGAATTTTTGGAAAACTGTGGAAATAACGGTTTAGGGGACATCTTAATCTTTCTAGCTTGGGGAAATTGGGGTTGTTCTTTTGGGAAATACTCCAAAGACCTTGGCGATATATACGATTACGAAAGTAGTTCAAAGCCACCGCCTTGGAAAGATAAAACCATAAAAGAATTCGCTGGTTTTGTGCTTGCAAGCTCAACGGAAGTCACGTTGACAGTCGAATCATCGGGATTGAAATTGGAAAATGGAGACAGTGTGATAGGTTTTGAAAAGAACGTTCTTTTCGATATTGTGGGATATAAAAAGGGAAGTGGAAAGAAAATAAGGGACATATTGACATCGTTACCAACAACAACAAGATATTATGGAAACTACGTTAGAGAGATAGATTACAAGAAAAAAAATGAAGAATGGGTATCTAATATGGATATGACTGAGGATTCTACAGGAGTGATAATACCAACGGTTTTTTTAAGGAAACTTTTAAAGGAACTTTTAGAAGAATATCAATTGCCCTGTGAACCTTTGGAGAAACCATTTTACCTCTGGATCTACACCTGGTGGCTCGATCTTTATGTACCAGAGGACACGAAAGCTGGTAGGTATTCCGGTGAGATAGTCATAACCATATCTCCGAAGAACGTGCTCCAGGGGGGATAGCGTGCCGTACCATTACGTTTGCAAAAATTGCGGGGAGGTTTTCTATTCAGCGAGTTCTCAGAAGTACCACTATTACCAGAAATGCCCAATCTGTGGTGGGGAGCTTGTTCAGATAACACAACGTCCCAGAATAGGTGAGATATTGATAAGTCTTGGGCTTTTAACCCCAACAAGACTTGCGGTTGCTTTGAACATTCAGAAAAGCCTTAAAAGGAAAATCCCCCTTGGAAGGATCCTCCTGTGGCTTGGGTATATAAGTCATCCTGATCTCAGAAAAGCTCTCGAGATTCAGAGATCGATAGTCTGATTCACATACACTCCCATTCGTATAGTATTCTCACGTTTTTCATGTCTGGCCTTTCTTTTATTCTTCTTACGATGCTTTTCACGACTTCTTCCGCGCTTTCTTTCCTTATCTCGTTCAGCAATATGCTTATGCTGTTCACATCGAGCGTTAGGACATCTCCTTTCCTCAGAGAGCGTGAAAGCTCTGTGAGGATCCCCTCAAGATCTGGTAGTTTGTTATCTTCTGAAACGAATGTGAGAGAAAGTAAAATGGATGTCGGCTTTCTCTTCCTGGATTCATAAAGGGTTATCTTGTTGAACAGGCCTTTTCCAACTATAAGGGCACCTCTTCCAGTTATGGATCTGAAGTCCCTCTGAATTCTCAAAAGCTCTTCGAAGGTCCTCGATGGATATATTCCCAGATCTTCCTTCAAGGTTTTTTCGAGTTTCTGGTACCATCTTCTAGCATCGTTCAGTCTACCGAGTGAAAAGTAGGCCATTATGACGGTGTAGTAGGCTTCTTCGTTGTAAGGATCCATCGAGACGAGTTTCTTTGCAAGGTTTTTGACTTCCGTATATTTTTCTTTCTCCATGAGGATGTGGCACAAATTCCTTAGAGCGTCAATGTAGAGTTCTCTGTAGTATTCCCTGTATGGTGTGGACCAGTCCTCGTAGATGTCCTCTGGTAGGAAATCTCCTTTGTAGAGCTCCACAGCGCTTCTCAAAAGCTTTTCTCTCTCGTTCATGTCTTTTGACGATTCTGCAAGCTTTATCAGCTTCTCAAAGACATCGACATCCACTTCCACGTTCTCTGGAATGAAACGAATGCTTTCGCTCCTCACGCTCAAGATACCGCTGTTGAATCCCGCGACTCTTCTTATGGTGTGTAAGGTTGAATGGAGGTTGGCTTTTGCGGATTCCCTGTTCATTCCAGGCCACAGATATTCGAATATGCGGTCCACAGGGATCTTTTTGTTTCTGTTTGCAACAAGAAATCGAAGGAGCTCCAGCGCCTTCTGCGATTTCCATTTTTTCTCCGGTATTGGCTCGCCGTCCTTTAAAATTTGAAAACCGCCCAGGGTTTTTATGAGATATTTTCCACTGATGGGGATTCCCCCCCACGGTTATTGTGGAAAATTCGCCAATAATTGAACCACTTGGTATACACTTTCAGGGAATATTATAATACATATTTTTGTCTACCTTGAAATATCGTTCTAACTCATAGAAACTATGCAATTATCTATCTGGCTCTGCAAAAGAACTTGCGGGACGTGTGCATGTTACCTTGGAAGGCATCATTTTGTAACTATATTGTTACATAAAAATTCTCTATGGGGATCGGTGATCGATATTCGGTGATCGATAATCGATGGTCGGTGATCGGCAGTGAATAACCGAACAGCGAGCCCCGAGCATCGAAAGAGTATAGGGTATCAAATATGCACCTTTCGCCCTGATACCTGCACCCCTACCTCACACCCTAAACCCCCCTAACTTCAAAAAAACATCCAGAAAATGAAGAACGAGTTCTTTAAATGCGGATAAGGAGGCATAACCCCCGTATTTCACAATCTTTTGGATTTTTTATTTCATGATTGTTGATATATACTATTATTGTATTCTGTATACAGTATACAGAATACAGTATACATCGAGGTGATAAAATTGTCATTCATAAGAAAGGTTACGCTGTCGGAACAAGCTTATGAGCGAATAAAAGAGATGATACTGAACGGTGATTTCAAACCTGGAGAGCAACTGGTTCAGGATGAGCTCGCAAAAACATTGGGAATAAGCAGAACTCCCGTCATGCACGCTTTGAGACAACTCGAAAGCGATGGGCTCGTCGTTCGAAACAGCAAGGGCAGGATATTCGTTAGGGAATTCACTCTCGAAGAGATGGTTCACATCTACGAGATAAGAGAGTTCGTCGAAAAACTCGTCTGCAGGTATGTAACACCCATAATAACGGACGCTCAGATCGAGATGTTCAGAAACATGTTCGAATCGGCCTTGAAATCTGAAAATCCTCAGGAGGAGTACAGAAAGGTCGATAACACTTTCCACACTTTCCTTGCGGAGATATGCCCTAATAAAGAGCTTAGAGATATCGCGATCCGTTCCGGGGTGCTTGCAAGATGCCTCATAAAGGGGCTCATAAGACCACCTCAAGAAACTTTCCCGGAACACATGGAAATCCTCGATTGTTTCAAAAAAAGAGATCCGAAGTGTGCAGAAGAGAAGATGAGGATTCACATAGTCAAAACGCTGGAGTATCTGAAGAAGTTACTGAAGGAAAAGGAGAAAGGAGGAAACAAGAATGGATCTTAAATTTTCGATCATAACGGGTTTTTTGGGCCAGTTGAAGGACCGTTTCAAATTCTATCAAGAACCGAGAGATCTGGATAAAAAGCTGGAGCTTGCAAACCTTATAGAAGGGGCAGAAGGGGTCGAGTTGATCTACCCTTACGATTTTCAGGATGTCGATGAAACACAGAAACTCCTGGAAAAGTGGAACCTGAAGGCTGCCGCTGTGAACGTGGATATAAAAGGGGAGAGCGTTTGGAATCATCGATCTTTAACCGCTGACGATGAAGGTGTTAGAAAGAAAGCTGTTGAGTACATAGCTAAAGGTGCTGAGATATCCAGAAAACTGGGTGCAAACCTTGTCTCCGTTTGTCCACTTCAGGATGGCGTCGATTACTTCTTCGAAGCGGATTACGGGAAGATGTGGAAGTATTTCATAGATGGCTTGAGAGATGTCGCAAGCTCTTACCCCGATGTGAAGATAAGTCTTGAGTACAAGATGAGTGAACCCCTTGCTCATTACCTTCTTGGAACCGTGGGGAAAGCCCTGTACACGTGTTTGAAAGTTGGACTGGACAACGTGGGAGTCACGCTCGATACTGGACATTCCCTCCTCGCTTACGAGATCCCCGCGGAATCTCTAACTCTCCTTGCGGAAGAAGGGAGACTTTTCCATGTTCACATAAACGACAACAACGGTACGTGGGATTGGGATCTGATCTCTGGAAGCGTGAATCCCATAGCGTACCTTGAATTTCTGTACTATCTGAAGAAATACGGATACGATGGGTGGTTATCTCTGGATGTCACACCGAGACACAGAGATCCTGTCGAAGTTTTCAGAACGAGTATAGATGTTTCGAAGAAGCTTGCAAAGCTTGTCGACGAGATCGATGAGAGTGTGGTTGAGGAGGCTTTCAGAAGGGACGAACCTTCTCACTTTCTGAATTATCTCTACAGCAAGATACTGGGGTAGGGGGCGATGTGAATGGACCTTGTAGTTTCAGTTGGGGCGAACATATACAGGGGGTACGATCTTGAGACGGTTTTCGAGAACCTGTCGAAAATGGGTGTAAGGTACGTTGATATAGATTTCATAAAGACGGTAACGGGGTTTGGGAAAAAATCAGAGCTCACACATCTAACGGAAGAGGATCTGGGGAGGGCAGAAGAGATAAAGACTCTGATGGATAAATACAACCTGGAGTCTGTTACCTTCAGCGGGCACGTCGATCTGTCCCTGAAGGAAGATGTCGATCTCTTTTTGAAGAAGATGGAATTTGCAAAAGCTCTGGGAGTGAAGTACGTATCCACAAATGCGGGGCTTCTTGTGAGAGAGAAAGAATTTTTCGAGAACATCGATGTGGTGGAGAAGAAAGCAAGGGAGCTGGATGTGATCGTCTGTCTTGAAACGGAGATGCCGGGAGACATCATTCAAAAAGGTGAAGATGGCGTTAAGGTCCTCCAGAAAATCAATTCTCCTTATGTGAAGATGACCTACGACTTTGGAAACACGTATTACGCCAGCAGAGGTGAGGTGAATCTAGTTGAGGATTTTGAAAGATCCCTGGATTTCATAGGGAACCTTCACTTCAAAGATGCCATATTGGAAAATGGCACTTACAGGTACTGCACCATAGGGGAAGGGATCATAGAGTATCGAAAGATTGCGGACGTTCTGAAAAAACATGGAAGAACTTTTCCCATAACCATAGAGATACCTTATTACTTCGAGAGTGTGAATTGGTCCCCATTCAGGATGACGGATGAGAAGAGAGATCTTGAGGAAATCAACGAGATGGTCAAGAAATCCATGGAATTCATCGAAAGCATCCTTAAATGATGGAGGGATCTCGATGAAGATCAAGAGAATTTGGGACGTGGAGGGTGTCGAAATACCGGAGCCTTTCAAAAGAGTCGTCAGGGTAATTTTCGCACCTGACAGAGAAAACGTCAAGGAACTCAACCTGATATCCGCGATCATTCATCCCTATAGCAGCACGGATTACAGACCAAGAGACAGGACCGAACTCATCTACATAGTTTCGGGAAGGGGAGTTTTCGTCTGCAACGACAAGGAATATCCCATCGAACCGGATACCGCGATTCTCGTTGAAAAGGGCGACAAGATCCAGGTGAAGAACACACATGAGGAGACCCTGAAACTGGTTTCAGTTTACGTTCAGCCTTTCAAAGCGGAAGATCTCTATCGGAAATTGAAGGAAATGGCTGAGAAGGCAAGGGAGTGAATCATCCTTTGTGGGAAGGAGGGAGTTCTATGAAAAAGCTTGTAATTCTTTTGTTGATCTCTCTGCTCGTTCTCTCAACGGCCCTTTCAGTTGACTGGCCCAAGAGACAGATAACCATAGTGGTTTATTCCGCTGCAGGAGGTGCGACCGATCTCAGCAACAGAGCGATAGCGGAAGCCATAAAGAAATATCTGGGGGTTGACGTCATCGTCGTTAACATGCCAGGTGCCATGGGTGGAACCGCAACTTCCTATGTCTGGAACGCACCTCACGATGGATACCTGTGGTTCGGAACATCCGAAGGATTCCTGGGACAATGCGTTCTTGGAGCTCACCACACGACCGCGAGAGACTGGGAGTTCTTCATGATAGGTGGAACACCGGGAATAATCTCCGTCAAGAAGGACTCACCTTACAAAACCTTCCAGGATCTTCTGGACGATGTCAAAAAGAGACCTGGGGAAGTGACGGTTGCAACATCGATTCCAGGATGTATCTGGAACATACAGTACCTGACCCTTAAGAAGTACGGAGGATACGATCTCAAGTACGTTCCCTATCCTGGAAGCCACCCATCTCAGGTTGCGTGTCTTGCAGGGGAAGTCGATGTGGTCTGGACAGGTCTTGGAGAGCAGGCAGAATACCTGAAAGCCGGACAGCTCAGACCTCTTGCGGTTTACGATACGAAACCTCTCGAATTTGCGGGAATGACGATTCCTCCAATAACCGATTTCGTTCCGGAACTTGCAAAAGTGATGCCCATAAAACAGTTTGTCGGGTTTGCGCTCCCTGCAGACACTCCGAAGGAGATTCTGGACAAGATAACGGAAGCTTTCAAGAAAGCGATGAAGGAAAAACCCGTTCTCGATTACGGTAAGAACAGGTATTCTGAGCTCTATGGATACTACGGTGAGAAAGCCAAACAGTTTGCGATGAAGGAGCAGAGCCTCTTTGCATGGCTGCTGTGGGAGGAAGGTATAGCCAAGATATCACCTGAGAAGTTCAACATACCGAAACCAGAATTCTAAGGAGTGAACTGATGGATGGATAAGAAAGAACTGAGAAAGAAAGATCTTTTCGCCTCTTTGATACTCCTTGGAATAGGAATATGGGTTTTCATAGAAAGTTTAAAGATGATTTTCGTCGACCTGCCGGGGGTGAAGACCGTGGGGTGGTTCGTCGCCCCCGGCGTTTTCCCCATGATACTCTCGATCGGCCTCATCCTCATGTCCTGTATCATACTGGCCATAGCTGTAAAGGAGAGTGGAGGGATCAAAAAGGGTGATTGGGAGAGGATAAAAAAGTACCTGAAGTCCAAGGATTTCTTGATAATACTCTCTGAGGTCGGGCTTCTGTTTCTGTACATCTTCGTTTTGCTTGGAAGAGTTCATTTCATAATAGCAACGGCTGTATACCTGTTTCTTTCGATGTTCATAGTCAAGGCTTCCGCATGGTACAAGCTGGTCATAATATCGATAGCCATCTCCGTGGGTGTCGCTTACCTTTTCGGAAATCTGTTCAAAATACCTTTGCCATAGGTAGGTGTAGGATATGGTACATTTCCTTTCGACGATATATCATCTTCTGTTCAGTCCCAACATAGTTATAATGTTCCTTGCGAACATTCTGGGGATAATAATAGGGGCCCTTCCTGGGTTAACAGCGACCATGGGTATAGCTCTCCTTACGGGTCTCACGTATGGTCTTCCAAGAGAAGTTGCCCTCGTCGTTCTCATGAGCCTTTATATAGGCGCTATATATGGAGGATCGATCACCGCGATCCTTCTCAACATCCCTGGGACTGGATCTGCAGCCGCTACCGCTCTGGATGGATATCCACTCGCTCTCAAGGGTAGAGCAGGCCCCGCTATAGGTATGGCAAGGCTTGCCTCGTTCTTTGGAACACTATTTGGTATGTTCATGTTGATGGCGATAGCACCACAGCTTGCAAAGATCGCTCTTCTTTTCACATCTGCAGAATACGCACTTCTTGGCCTCTTCGGTGTCATGATCTCTGGATTCGTCGCTGGAGAAGACCTCAAGATAAAGGGATGGATAGCTGGGTTCCTCGGAATGCTCGTCTCGTGTATCGGTATAGATAACCTTCATGGATACGCAAGATTCACCTTCGGAAATCCGATGCTCATGATAGGAATATCTTTTGTTCCTGCGATGATAGGGGTTTTTGGTATTCCTCAGGTCCTCGACAACCTGAGACTCGTTCTCCCTCAGAGAATAAAACAGATCGGAAGTGTTCTGCCGAAATGGTCTGAGTTCATGAAACATCTTCCAAACGCTCTCAGATCTGGAATCATCGGTACGGGAATTGGAATAATCCCAGGGGCGGGAGAGGATATAGGAGCGTGGATGTCTTACTTTGCGGCTCGAGCGATGAGCAAAGAAAAGGAAAAATTTGGAAAGGGAGCCATAGAGGGAGTCGTGGCTGCAGAAACGGGGAACAACTCCGCTATAGGAGGGGCGATAATACCACTTCTCACACTCTCGATCCCAGGAAGCCCACCCGCTGCGGTTTTGCTTGGAGCTTTACTCCTTCACGGTATAAGACCCGGCCCCATGCTCACCTTCGAATTTCCAGGTTTCATTCAGGAGATGGGTGGTATAATGTTCGTTGCTTCCTTCGTTCTTCTGATATGCGGAATACTCGTTGCCAAGTTCTTCATAAAGGTTCTCGACACTCCTCCAAAGATTCTGATGCCGATAGTCGCCGTTCTGTCAGTCATGGGAGCTTACGCTATAAACATAAGGATATTCGATGTATACGTCATGCTCATTCTGGGACTCGCCTACTACCTTCTCTTCAAACTCAAGTATCCAGTTGCCCCGTTCGTTCTAGGAGTGATTCTTGGGCCGATGATAGATGAGAACTTGAGGCGAACTCTCTGGGTTCACAAAAGTTTCGCACCCTTCGTTACAAGACCCGTTGCCCTCGTTCTCTTCATATCGATAATTCTTCTCGTTCTCTCCCAGTTCAAATGGTTCAGAAGGTTGTTCTCGAGAAAAAGGGCTTGATGGGTGTTTTCGAGGGGGTGTCTGCTCGATGGTGAAGAAAGTCATGAACGATCCTGACACCTACGTTGAAGAGGTAATAGAAGGTTTCGTGAGAGCTTATGGAAGATACGTCAGAAAGCTCGAAGGTTACAGAGTTCTTGTGAGGAGGAATCTTGAGGATAAGAAGGTTGGGATCCTTATAGGGGGTGGAAGTGGGCACGAGCCCTTCTTCACCATGATGGTTGGAAAGGGGATGGCCGATGCGTCCGTCTACGGAAACATATTCGCAGCACCTGTTCCCAAAGATATACTGGCGGCAACGAGGGAGATAAACAGGGGAGAAGGGGTCATATACGTCTACGGTAACTACACGGGAGATAACCTGAACTTCGACATGGCAAGGGAACTTGCGGAGATGGAAGGGATAAGGGTCGGTATGGTGAGGATATGGGACGATATAACATCGGCTCCTAAGGGAAGGGAAGAGGAGAGAAGGGGAATAGCGGGAGATTTCTTCGTCGTGAGGATAGCAGGAGCTTGTTCAGACGCTGGATACGGGTTTGAAGAATCTATGAGGGTAATAGAAAAGGCAAGGGACAACACAAGATCCATAGGTATTGCTCTGGCTCCAGGGACACTTCCCACTACTGGAAAGAAAACTTTCGAACTTGGAGAAGATGAGATAGAGATAGGTATGGGTGCCCACGGTGAAAAAGGTGTCTTCAGAGGGAAGATGAAGCCAGCCAGAGAGCTCGTCAAGATGATGATGGATCTGCTCTTTGAAGATGGGGAGTACAAAGAAGGAGACGAGGTGTGCGTTCTGATAAACGGAATGGGCTCGACAACTTATGGTGAGCTTTGTCTTGCATACAAAGAAGTCGATGAATATCTGAAGAAGAGGGGAGTGAAGGTCTATGGCGTCGATATAGGGAATTTCTTGACGACACAGGAGATGGCGGGATTTTCGATAACCTTATTCCTCCTAGATGAAGAACTCAAAAAGCTTTACGACACACCCGTTGATACCCCCACTTATAAAAAATTCGGAAGGTGACACCTGGGAGGGGCGAGTATGAAGGAAATAGGGATTGAAGAATTCAAAAAAATGCTTCTTCACGTTTGTGAAAAGATAGAAGAGAAGGAGCCACTCCTCACGGATCTGGATAGGGAAATCGGGGATGGAGACCATGGATACGGTATGAAGATAGGTTTTGAGGCTGTGAAGAAATACCTGGAAAAGACAAAGAAAGAAGATCTTTTTGAGATACTCAAAGATGCCGGATACGAATTCGTCAACACGGTTGGTGGAGTGACTGGCCCGATCTTTGGTACGTTCTTTCTGGGTATGGCGAAAGCTGTGAGAGGAAGAAAGACCGTGGACTCTGAAACGTTCTCCAAAATGCTCAGGACAGCTTATGAGGATATAAAGAGGAGGGGGAAGGCAGAAGAAGGTGGAAAAACGATGGTGGATGCTCTTGGACCCGCTGTGAGAGCTTCCGAAAAGCTCGCTGGGGAGGATTTGGATAAAGCTTTGGAGGAGATCGCTAAAGCTTCCAAAGAAGGGGCAGAGAGAACGAAGGATATGCTTGCAAAGTTTGGAAGAGCCAGAACCCTCGGTGAGAGGGTACTTGGAACGCCAGATCCTGGAGCCGTGTCCATGTCCATAATACTTGAGGCCATGAGTGAGTATTTGAAAAGTCTCAAACCTTGAGAATATGGGGTGTGGGGTATGTTGGGGTGTAGGGTATTATATTCACCCTCCACCCTGTACTCTTTTGGTGTTTAGTATTCGATTGTTTACTATCGATCATCGAAGCTCAACCACTGAATACCGTTTATTAACCACACATCAGAAGGAACGCATAGATGGGAAGGATCTCTATGTTTCCTACCTTGAATGTACCCTTTTTTGTCACCAGTATGCCCCTGTTGAAAATCTTTTTCATGGTCAGGAAATCGGATGGAGAGATCTTATTCTTGTATTTCACTTCCACAGGTACTATGGTTCCATCCAGGTTCACCAGGAAATCTATTTCCTTGCTTTTCTCGGAATACCAGTAGTATGGGCCTGTGTACAGGACGAGTCCACTGTTGAAATCTTTTGAAAATCTCAGGAGGTGTGTGAAAACGATCTGTTCCACAATTTTGGATTCCTCAACCCGCTTTCCCGTGACCTGCTCGATCACTTCCGTGATTATCACGTCGACTGGATACACCTTCTTCTGCTTCTTTGGTCTTACAACTTTTGGTCAGTATATCGACCAAATAAGGCCCAATTTGGTCAGAGATGGTATTCGGATGTTGTAAGGTATAGGGTTATTAGATATGCACCCTCCACCCCGTACCCTATACCCCTTCGATATTCGTTGTTCGATGATCGTTGATCGCTGTCCGTTGTTCGATGATAGGTGTTCGCCGTTTACTATCGATCACCGACCACCAAACATCGACTATCGAATACCAAGCATCGATCATCGAATATCGATTATCGAATATCGATCACCATTGTTCACCACGATCTTATGATAAAATTTGAAAGAGCAGATCACAGGAGGTTAGATACAGATGGTCACGGTGAAAGAGAAAGTGGACAGGCTGGAACAGATAATGATGAGGAGACTCGTTTACATTCAACAGAAAACAGAGATGGAGATACAGAACCTCAAGGAAGAGATGAGGGAATTCAAAAATGAGATGGCGGATTTCAAAGACGAAATGAGGGCATTTAAAGACGAGATGAAAGCTTTCAAAGATGAGATGAGAACGTTCAAGGATCTGACGGAGAGGAGTATAGAAGAGTTGAAGAGAAACGTGAAAGAGCTCAATAGAAGGTGGGGAGATCTATCCAAAAGACTGGGAACGATAGTGGAGGATATGATAGCACCAGCACTTCCTGAGATAGCGAAGAGGTACTTCAAATGCGATTCGATAGAGGATTTCTCTGTGAGAAGAAGGAAAACAAAGCCAGGTGATACATCGAGGATTAGGGAGTTCGATGTGATCCTCGTCTGCAGAGACAAGGTCCTGCTGAACGAGACGAAGGCAACACCGAGGTACGAGTACGTGAAAGATTTTGTGGAATTCGTGAAAAGTGGTGAATTCTTCGAATACTTTCCCGAATATGAGGGGAAAGAATTTATCCCAATATTCTCCTCTCTACACTTGCCTGACGATATCGTGAGCTACCTCACAGAAAAGGGCATATACGCCATGGGAATGAGAGGAGATACCATGGATATACTGAACTTTGAGGAAGTTTCTAAAAAATAGGACATTCTCGCGGTTTTAGTAAAGGGCGCCAATGGCGCCCTCAGTTCGTTTATTTTTTCTTCATGAAGAACGAGAGTATCAAAGCCAGTATACCGAATATGAGGCCGTTGATCATCGCTCCCGCTTTCGATCCCGTTATACCAGGTATTAAAGCCGATATGATGAGCCAGATTCCAACCAGAAGGACGATCCATCCCATCGCTTTGCTTTTGGGTATGGTTGTTGCCCCAGTTATGAGGAACACGATACCCACTATCAGGAAATCCACGATGTTCGCCACTTTCGAACCAACTATTCCAGGTATCAGGGACGCTATAACCAGCCAGATCGCGAAAATCAGTGTAAGCCAACCCTGCCAGCTCATGATCACACCTCCTCAGATTGACTGTTTTTTCTCTACCACAATGCTTACCTCAATTCAACGCGATTCTATTAAATAATAGCATATGCTCATAATTCAAATCAAGAAAAGCAGGTCAGTAAAGCACCAAAGCGGCATAAAGAGGATTCAGTGCTCATTTTTCAAGGCAATATCGAGTTCCAACAGGTTGGAGCTGAAACATGAGGGGCATTTCCCTTTGAAAGTTTTAGGAACCCTCCACACTTTACCGCAGCTCTTACACTCGACCACCTTGAAGTTCTTCTTGCTTTCCACACTAACGACAATAGTTTTTCTGTTGAGCAGGGCATCTGCGATCTTGCGGTGTGCCTGACTTAGGATCCTTCCGAACGTTTGGCGGGAGATTCCCATTTGCTTTGCCGCACTTTCCTGATAGAGCCCTTCGTAATCCGCAAGCCTTATGGCTTCCAATTCTTCCAGCTCCAGAATGACCTTTCCATGGCTCTTTCCGAAGGGTTTGAAACGTATGGATTCTAAAAGGTGACGCACTATCTTGAATTTCTTTGGTCTTGGCATCGATTCACCACCCAATTTAACATCGATAACACCATTCCAATTTTAACCGATTTCTTCACGGGTGGGAAGAAAACCATCAACTTTAAATCGGGTACACCCTTTCTTGACAACGATTTTCAGGGATGATAGACTTTTTTTGGATGCCGAGGTGGCGGAACTGGCAGACGCGCATGACTCAGGATCATGTGGGGTTTTCCCCGTGCGGGTTCAAGTCCCGCCCTCGGCACCAAAGCCGGGTCCTCCCGGCCTTTTATTTTGAGGAGGGAAACGTCTGAAAAAAAGCTCGTTGTTCGGTATAGAAGTCACTTATGGAAAAAGAGAGGAGATAATATCGGAAATAGAAAGACGCCTCAACAACGGGGAGAAAACGTTCATCGTGACTTTGAACGTTTCCATCCTCATGGAGGCAATAAAAGATCCATCCTACAGAAAGATCCTCGAGGAAGCCAACATGGTGATACCAGATGGTTCCGGGATAGTCTGGGCACTGGATGTCATAGCCAACGTGAAAACGGACAGAGTAACCGGTATAGATACTATGACGCACCTTTGTGAGCTCTCCAAGAAGAAAGGGTGGAAGGTATATCTTCTTGGTGCCAGAGAAGATGTTGCTAAAAAGGCCTGTGAGAATTTGAGAAGAAACGGTGTGAATGTCGTCGGATATCATCATGGATACTTTGAAGGAGATGGTGAAGTGATTGAAGAGATCCTCTCGAAAAAGCCGGATCTTCTTTTCGTAGGGATGGGTGTTCCGAAGCAGGAGAGGTGGATTCACGAACATTTTGAAAAGATTCCTGTAAAACTTGCGATGGGCGTTGGAGGGTCCATAGACGTCGTATCTGGAAGGAAAAAGAGAGCACCTGAGTTTGTGCAGAAGATGAAACTCGAATGGCTATACAGATTCCTTCAGTCTCCCTGGAACAAGAGAAAGGTACCTTTTCAAATAATGAGATTCGTATTTTTGGTATTCAGGGAGAGGAAAAAAAGGAAGAGGTGGGACTAACCCACCTCTTCTTTCAATATATACTTTGGTTTCAGGAAAGAGAAAGGGTATTCCTTCGATCTCGGCGCTTTTTCTCCTTTCATCATCGCTTTCAACTTGTACTCCAGAACATTCTTCAAATGCGGCCCGAACTTTCCTCTCTCTGGATCCCACAACTCGTACGCGTACAGGAAAAGATAGCATATCGTCTGGTAGAGATCTTCGTAGGACATTATCTTTTTCTTGTACTTCTTCCAGGACCTACTGGCGGTGGATCTTATCAGAGGGATGTATTTCATGAAGAGCTCATCTCGTTCTGCCTTCGATTTCATGATGCTTTCCACATCCTTTCGTTCAGAAAATCAACGACCAGATCAATTACGTAATCCAGAATGTATTCGACTATCTCATCTGGGAGTGGAAGATTTATTCCGAATTCTTCCATGAAACCGAAGACCAGATCCTTCACCTCTTCCTTCTTTCTCTCACCTTCTCCTTCTCTCTCAACGAGGACAACTGCAAGAGTTATGACGTATCTGAGGATGTTCAGAGCCTTCAGCACTACATCTCACCTCACTGAATGAGATCGAAGAACTCGTTCGTGTTGGTTTCAACGATCGCGGCCCTATCGATCTGAAAGCTCGAAGGTATGACTTTGTAGGCTATGAGATCTTCCATGACGTTTTGAACTTCTTCAGCTGTTAGGTTTTCCTTTGGAGAGTTCAACGTGATTCTTCTTCTGTCACCGGTTTCTGGATTCACAAAATCCATGAAGAGTCTCTTCATTCAATCACACCTCCTCGAATGTTATAAGATAAGCATCAGAGAGGGTGTAAGTGGTGAGTGTGGAAAGAGAAGAAACAGCGTTTTGCATGTTTGGAACATCTGCCTCGTCTGAAACGGTTATGGTCTGTCTCCTCGTGATGGGATCTCCGTTTTCATCCGTTTCTCCAGTGAGCCACGTGATCCTGAGCCTTTTCATTCTGACACCTCCTCAAAAATTTTTGGAGGCCTCCATTATTAAAGTATACGGAGATTGATTTTTCCAATTTGATTAAAAATATTTTAAATTGAAATATAGGAGGGTGGGTATATGAACAAAGGAGTATATGTTATTTTACTCAAAACAATAAAAACGCAAAGATTAAAATGCAGAAAAAGAGAGTTTGTTTTAAAGGAAGGAACTTACGCGTATGTGGGTTCAGGAATGAAGGATCTTGCAGGTAGGGTCAGAAGACACTTGATCAGGAAGAAGAAAAAGTGGTGGCATATAGACTACCTTCTCGAAGTCGCTGAAGTTCTCTGGGTCCTTCTCATCCCCACAAACGAGAAAAAAGAGGAGATCCTCTCGAGAGAGCTATCGCGTATCTTTCCTGTGGTACCAGGTTTTGGATCGAGCGATCTCAAGACGAAATCGAATCTCTTTCTGATAGACGACGAGAGGAAGCTTTTGGATAGTATCCTTTCAATATTGAAAAAATGAGCCCGCCACCAGCGGGCTCACTCACCTACCGCTATCTCGGTGAAGTAGTATTCGTGAAGCGGTACATCCGTGAGCTCTGCTATCATCTTTGGAATTTCAACGTTCTCCATTATTCCCGTGAATTTCTCCGCACCTGGCCCTTCCGCGAAGACTGGCACCATTATCCCGGTGTGAGTGTGTGTTGTCCAGCCTATGAGAGCGTGTGCACTTATTATCTCACCTATCGTGTTGCTCGGTGCGTATCCTCCCTTCTCGAACGCTTTCTTCAGAGCTTCCACTTCCTCGTCTGACAGATCGATCCCGTAGTATTTCTTTATGACCTCTTTGAAGTTATCGGGTGTTATCTCCTTCATCAGCTTCTCTATGGAGATCTTGGAGTAGCTTCTGAGTTTTTCCACATCGATCGCGTACTCACCGTTGCTCAGACCGAGTCCTCCAGTCTCATGGTCAGCGGTGACCACGACAAGGGTATCTCCATCCTTTTTTGCAAATTCCAATGCAACTTTCACAGCCTCATCGAATTCTATGGTGTCGTATATCATAGCTACAACATCGTTACCGTGTGCCGCATGGTCTATTCTTCCACCCTCGACCATCAGGAAGAATCCTTCTTCGTTCTTTGAGAGTATCTCTATGGCTTTCCCTGTCATCTCAGCAAGGGATGGTCTGTCCTCACCATCGACGTAATATGAAAGGTGTGATCTTGCAAAGATTCCAAGGACTCTTTTCACAGCGGAGGGATCAAGATTCAGAAGTTCTTCCCTTGTCGTCACAACGGTGAAACCATTGGCTTTTGCTTTCTCAAGAAGTTCCTCACTGAAATGTTTCATTCCTCCACCGAAAGCAACGTCGATTGTGGTGCCCACAACGAGTTGTCTTGCGATTTCCTTCTCTTCATCCCTGTCTTTCACATGTGCGTAGAAAGCAGCTGGCGTTGCGTGGGTCACTCTCGTTGTTGTGACGACCCCTGTTGCCTTCCCCACCTTCTTTGCAGCTTCAAATAGGGTCATGACAGGTTTTCCATCGGGTGTCATACAGATCATACCGTTGAACGTTTTGTACCCTGTTGCAAGAGCAGTACCAGCAGCTGCAGAGTCGGTGACGAAGCTGTTTGCAGAGTATGTGTACGCAAGACCACTGTAGGACATCTTCATCATCTCAAGAGGCTTTCCGACGAAGTAGCTTGTGAGCGTTACGTGCGCAAGTCCCATACCGTCTCCAATGAGGAATATGACGTTTTTGACAGCGAAAAGCCCTACCACAAGGAGTGATAGAAGTAAGAACACCAGAACCTTTCTCACGGCTTATCCCCCCCAGACAGGATTCACCAGGGTTATTTTACCAAAGTCATTTTACTAAGAAGTAAAAAGACCTTTCATTAAGAAAATTAAATGTGGTACAATCAGAGAAATTGTATTGAAGGGAGGAAGTGTTTCAAAAAATGGGAAGAGTGAGGGATGACGGCACGAGAGAACACAAAAAAAGGTGATATAAAGATGGCAAAAAATATGCGACACACATGTTGTAGGAAAGAAACCTCTTATCCCCCTATCCCTCAAATACTCCCTCAGCCATCTAACATCATATAACCTGTCTGCTAAAAACCTCTCCCCACTCAAATCTACTCCCTTTAAAATCTCCCTCAACATCTTTATCTCCAATGAGTATCTCTTCCCTACTTCCACATATTGGATCATTTTGTATCTCCCCTTCGTCATCACAACCTCACATCTTATGTGACCTTTCACCTTCCTTACCTCTGTCCCCCTCTTCCAGTTCAGTCTGGCTTTCTTCTTGAACCCTATCCCTGTCTCATCCACTATGATGCTATCTATATCGTGAATGAACTTTATCAGAATCTGTATGACATGTTTTAGCCTGCTCGCCCTGTGATGAAAATCTCTGAGGGAAGGTGCATTTTTGAAGTAGTCTCTTGAGAGAATGATGGTTTCTCTGAAGGAGAGAGAAAACACCTCCATTATGATTAGCATGGAGATAATCTGATGGTCCTGGTAAATTCTTGGTCTTTCCCTGTTTGAGGATTTGGATAGGTATGGCATGATTTTCTCAATCGCAGTTAGAATGTCTTGAAGATAGCGTTTCACCGATCTTTTAGACATATATGAGATCCCCCATAACGCTTTCCTTTAAAATCGGTTTGTTTATCATCGCTGGTGTCGCAATATCCACAGGAACACCCACAGGATCTTCTATCTCATACGCCAAATGTGTGAATTCAAAGAGCCCTATTGGTTTTTCCAATTCAACGAGAACATCTAAATCGCTATTATCCTTATAATCTCCTCGAGCACGTGAACCAAATATCGCTATCCTTACTACACCGTATTTTTTCTTAAATCTTCCTTATGCTCTCTCAGTATCTCCAGAATTTTTTCACGTGACATGTTCTCTCTCCAGTGAAAAATATACACTACAAAGACTTCATAAAGAAAAAACGCTTTCTCGCTCCTCTCCTGCCTTTCCACCGCCTTCATATTCGGTCATAGAGCCCTTTTTAAAAATCCGCCAACCCCTCGGTACCTAAAAATCAGAGATCACGGATGTGCATGAAAAACGCTGAGCTGAAGAAACTGCTATAACTAAATAAGCCGGGCTAATGCCCGGCTTTTCCTCTTTCAAACAGGTGAAACACATAACATGCGTTCTTTTATATCTTGAATCTCTTCACCTGCTCTACCAAATTCTCTGCTATTGAACTCAATTCCTCACTTAAACCACTGACATTTTGACTAGACTCTGCTTGCTGTCTCACCGCATTTGTCATCTCCTCTATCCGCCCTGCCATACTTGCTATAGCTTTCGATGCCGTATCCATCGCGCCGCTCATCTCCTCCGCTGCTGCGCTCTGCTCTTCAGCACTTGAAGCGAGGCTTTCTATCATGCTTGTTATACCTTCGACCTCTTTCAATATGTTCATCAATTTGTCTGTAACCACATTCGCTTGCTCTGTTGCTCTCTCCACAACCTTTACTGTTTCATTCATCGCTTCATGTGCTTGTTCTGTTCTTTCCTGTATCTGTGACAGTATCTCTGTTATGTTATCCGTCGCACTTTTACTTTCTTCTGCCAACTTTCTTATCTCGTCCGCAACCACCGCAAAACCTCTACCTGCTTCCCCTGCCCTTGCCGCTTCTATAGCGGCATTCAATGCTAACAGATTTGTCTGCTCCGCTATCGAATTTATCGTCTGCACTATCTCTCCCACACTCTTTGCATACTCTGCAAGTTGTGTAACTAATTCCTCTGTTACCTGCGTCTTCTGACTTGTCTGGCCTATTATATCTGCGATCTCTTTTATTGCTTTTTCTCCTTCTTTCGCCGCATTGTTTACCTGCGTTGCTCTCTCTGTCAAATCTTGTGTTGTTTTAGATACGTTCTGGGCACTCGCTGCAACTTCCTCTATTCCACTTGTTACTTCTTGAATCGATGCAGATACATTCTGGGCTTCTTTGTTAGTTTCTTCCATTTGCGATGCAAGTTCTTCGCTTGTAGCACTCATCTCTTCTGCTGTTGATGCAAGATTTTCTGCCGACGAATTGAGCTGTCCAGATGTTTCGTTAATGGTTATCATAGCTTCCCTTAAATTTTCTGCCATCTGCTGAAGCGTTTGAGCCATTTGTGCTATCTCATCTTTGCCTTTCGCTTCAAAATTCACTGTGAGATCGCCTTTGCCAAACTCAATTACTTTCTTTGCAAGTTCTCCTATTGTTTTAGCAATGGAGGAACTGGTAAAGAAAATCACAACAGCAATTATACCCATAAGAACAATGAAACCAATTATGAGATTTCTGAGAGATTCATTCGCAGTGGCAAGGACTTCTTTTTCTGGAACAGCAACACCAAGTACCCATCCATCTGTATGAGGAACAGGTGCATAGTAGTTATAGTTAACGGAACCATCTGGATTTATGACCTTTGCAAATCCGGTTTTGCCCGCAAGAGCTTCTTCTGCCATTTTTTCAAGCCCTTTGAAGCCTTCTTTTGATGCTTGAGTTATGTTGAATTTCATTATCCATTCTTTCACCGGCGCACCAATAACCAAACCAGTTGAATCAACTACCCAGCCATAACCCGATTCACCTATTCTGATCTCTTCTGCTACTCTGCTGACAACATCAAGTGTGACTGTCACACAGAACGCTCCTATAACCTTTCCTGTTTCATCTTTTACCGGTGCTGCAACAACAAAGACTCCTCTGCCTGTCACTTTCGAAATCAAACCGTCACTCACAGCAAAATCAGCACCTTGTTTTACAACTTTCTTGAAATATTCCCTATCAGAAACATTAGTTGTTGCCCCAGCTGTTGTTGCAGCAAAACCATCTGGATAAGCGATAAAGAACATCTCATATTCTGGTCTTTTTGCAAGTTTTTGTTTTAAATCTTCTATTAAGTCTTTCCACTCGCCGGTTTTCAATGCTTCAACAACAACGTTTCGCTCGGCAAGAGCCTTTACTTCCCTTACTACTCCATAAACCCATTCGCCTATGTTTTCCGATCCTTCACGGACAATTTCCAATAACATTTGCTCTGTCGTAGCAATTTCTGAAGATCTCAACTGAAAGTACATTACGAGTGCAACCACAACTCCGATTGCAATAGCAGGAACTAAAATCAACAGCAGCATTTTGGATCTGAGAGTTTTCACTGCACCATCCCTCCTTGTGAGAAAGGATTATCCCTCCTTCAACGTCTCCGCCCGGTTTTCGCGCCAGTTGTCCACGTTCAGCTGTATCTCTCAAAAAATTGAGAAAGAATCAAAGCGTGATTTACAAGGCGTAAAAGAGATCAGGAGAAATAATGCCTCATTTTCTGGCTTTTTCAAGCGCTTTATCGACTATCTCACGAATAAAGACAGTATAAGGAATGTTCATTCTTTTCGCAAGTTCCTTCAGTTCTTTGGCTTTACTTTCTTCTATCCTGAATGATAAAGTCACCATCGGTTTTTTCTTTACAAATTTGATATCAACAAATTCAAGATCATTCAGAAAATCTACGGCGCTGTGCGTATCCCAGAATTTTCTTTCTTCTTTTTCCTCGCTCTTGAATCTTAGTGTCCTCACTTTTCTTACCTTCATAATTAGATAAAATAATCTTGAATTTTTATTACATCACACTTGATGCCGCTTAATCCTAATATTTTTTCTCCTTCTCCTTTCATCTCTCTTGAATTTTGGTATCCTTATTCTTCTCATATATCTCTTCGTTTACAATAAAATCTTAAATTTTTTTCATTATATCATAAATTGGTATCATAGCATATAAATGTTTTCCTGCTTTTTCGCCATTTTCATATTCGGCCGTAAACCCCTCTGTGAAATCCTTCAAGTATCTTCGCTCCCTACCACCCCTGTAAAGCCTCTACGTTTTGTAGGCGATTTTCACAATGTAACGAGAAACATCTCGATTTTGCCCCCTTCCTTTAAAGATCCTCGCTCGTTGAGGATATCTTCTAGTGGATCGGATGGCCGTCAATTCAAATCCCTCCTCCTGCTTCACTTCGAGGATGACGCACTATCGTACACTGCAGAAGACAAGATAAACGCATCCCATGAAGCCATGAAGAAGATATACAAACCCATCTTCAAAAACCTCATTGTGCTCACTATTCCTATCGTCCACGCTTTTTTGATAGAATGATAGTGTATCCAAAAGTAAAAACGCTCAGGAGGTGTTATGATGAAGAGGTTGAGCTTCATCATTTTTTTCGTCTTGCTCTCTACTCTTCTTCTTCCGAAAACTCAGATAACACTCTACACATCAGTACCATCTGCTATCATCACGGAGATAGAGAAAGCTTTCGAGAAGGCCTATCCTGATATCGATGTCGTTGTTTGGAGATCCGGTACGTCCAAAGTCACCGCCAAGATTCTGGCCGAGATGAAGGCAGGGGAGATAAAGGCGGATGTCCTGTGGACAGCCGATCCATCCTATTACATCTATTTGAAAGAGAAAAACCTTCTCATGAAATACGTTTCCCCCGAATCTGCGAAAGTTCCGGATTCTTTCAAAGACAAGGACGGTTACTTTACTGGAACGAGGATCATGTCAGTCATCATAGCTTACAACACCGACCTTTTGAAGAAGGAAGAGGCTCCGAAGAACTGGGAAGACCTTTTGAAAGAGGAGTACAAAGATTCCATGGTAAGCGCTTCTCCTCTTTACTCTGGAACCAGTCTTGTATGGCTTTACACCATGGTGAAGCTTCATGGATGGGATTTCCTTGAGAAACTGTCTGAAAATGGCTTGACGATTGTGAGTTCAAATAAAACGGTGTCTCAAGAACTCGCGAACGGTTCATACAAAGTGGCCATCGTTCTTGACTACATGATCAGATCTTTGAAAGCCAAAGGATCTCCTGTTGATCTCATCTATCCTGAAAAGAACAACGTCCTCATATGGAGCCCTATAGGGATAATCGCAACGACAAAACACCCGAAAGAAGCGAAGAAGTTCGTGGATTTCGTCCTGTCCAAAGAGGGTCAAAAAGTCCTTGTTGAAAAAGGAAGTTTGATCCCTGTAAGGCCAGACGTTGATATGCCGGAAGGCGCTCCAAAGCTTGAAGAACTTCTCAAAAGATCTTACGCGATAGATTGGAAAGATCTTAAAAACGTTACCGACGATTTGAAAGATACCTTCTCCGATATATTCGAGTGATCTATGGGAGGGGGAAATCCCCCTCCATTCAGAGGTGGTAATGTGAAAGCACTCCTATGGACCACTTTCGCTGTGATGTTTGTTCTCATAGCTTTCCCTCTGATCCTTCTCTTCCTCGACAGTTTCAGAGGAGAGGAAACGCTTTTCACCCTGAAAAACTACATCGACACTTTCAGCAGGAGAAGTAACATAAAAAGCGCTGTGAACACCCTCTATCTTGCCGTTTCAACAACCTTCTTCTCCACCCTCATAGGTTCCGTCCTTGCATGGATCGTTGCAAGAACGGATGTTCCGGGAAAATCGATCCTGAAAACGCTTCTCATGGTCCCTTACATGATTCCACCTTTCATTGGCGCCATGGGTTGGATGTTTCTCTTTGGAAGATCAGGTTACATGAACAAGATATGGGAAAACCTTTTTGGTCATATTCTCTTCAACGTACATTCTTTTCCTGGCCTAATCCTCGTCATGACCATGTACATGTATCCCCCTGTTTTCATAACGGTTCATACCGCCCTTGTGAGTATGGACGCTTCCCTTGAGGAAGCTGGAAGAATATGTGGGGCACGTCTTTTCAAAGTCATGAGATCTATATCTCTTCCCCTCGTTCTCCCAAGTATCCTGTCTGGAGCTTTCCTCGTCTTTGCCATGACATCTGCGAATTTTGGTATACCTGCTCTCATAGGAATGCCCGCAAGGATTCACGTTTTAACGACAAGAATCATGTCTTACATAGCATCCGGTACTGAAAAAGGTTTGAGCAGGGCGACTTCCCTTTCAGTCATTCTCATAGGTATCGCCATAGCTGGTCTTGCTCTCAACAACCTTTTCGTTTCGAAATCCAAGTTCACAACCATAACGGGAAAATCCACAAGGCCTGCTGAGATAAAACTTGGAAGATTCAAAACGGTTGTGACCGTTTCGATATGGGTGTTCATCGCTTTTTCCGTCCTACTACCACTCTTTTCACTCCTTTTGACATCGCTTTGGAAAGCCTGGGGACTTCCTTTCAAACTGTCAAGTTTCACCTTGAGCAATTTCTACAAAGTTCTCTTCGTTGATGAGAACACAAAAAGTGCTATAAAGAACAGTTTCATCTTCGCAATACTCTCTGCAACCTTTGTCACGATCCTGGGCTCGATCGTGGCTTACCTTTCAGTAAGAGTGAAGAAAGCCGTTTCGAAGTTCATGGATGGTTTATCAACTCTGCCACAGGCTATACCGGGGACTGCTCTTGCCGTCTCCATGATACTCGTGTGGTCTGGGAGGTTCGGAGTGAACCTGTACAACACGATGTGGATAATCGTTGTTGCGTACGTTGCAAGGTACATGTTCCTCTCTGTAAGGACGGTCTCTGGAGCTGTAAGGCAGATCCATGAATCCCTTGAAGAAGCTGGAAGATCGGTCGGGGCGAAGCAAATAAGGGTTTTGAAAGATATAACCCTTCCTGTATTGAGACCAGCCCTTCTTTCATCCTGGGCACTCGTTTTCATGCCAACCTTCAGAGAGCTCACTATATCGATACTTCTGTATGGCCCTCAAACCAGAACCATAGGGGTCACAATATACGAACTTCAGGAAGGTGGGGAGTATCAGATGGCTTCCGCTTTCGCAACTTTCGTCCTTTTTATAGCCTTCGTCCTTCAGTACGTAGTGAACAGGTACCTCTTCGGGAAGGAGAGAACATGATGGCCAGAATAGTTCTGGATACCGTGGATAAATTCTTTGGAAGGAACCATGTTATAAAAAACCTTTCCCTGACCATAGATGACGGGGAGTTCGTAACCCTCCTTGGACCTTCTGGATGTGGGAAGACAACCACCCTGAGGATGATAGCAGGCTTTGAGTCTCCAACATCCGGAGAGATATTCATAGACGATGAGCCAATTTTCTCGAAAAAAAGGAAAATAAACGTTCCGCCAGAAGATAGAAACATTGGAATGGTTTTTCAAAACTACGCAGTGTGGCCTCACATGACCGTCTTCGATAACATAGCCTATCCTTTGAAGATAAGGAAAATGTCGAAGGATGAGATAAGGAGGAGAGTTGAAAAAATCGTTGAGATAGTCAGATTGAAGGGTCTTGAAAAGCGTTTCCCCTATCAACTCTCTGGTGGGCAGCAGCAGAGGGTGGCGTTTGCAAGGGCCTTGGTCTACTCACCGAAAATTCTACTTCTGGATGAACCACTTTCCAACCTGGACGCAAAACTCAGAGAGGAGATGAGGTTCGAGATTAAGGATATTCAAAGGAGACTCGGTATAACCGTTGTTTACGTGACGCACGATCAGTCCGAAGCTATGGTGATGTCTGACAGGATCGTGGTTTTGAAGGATGGTATGATCCAGCAGATAGGAACACCGATGGAGATATATGAGTTTCCAGAAAACAAGTTCGTTGCGGATTTCATAGGTGTCTCGAATTTCCTAGAGGGTGAAGTGGTTCAGAAGATGGTAGAGAAAGTCAAGGTGAAACTTCTGGATATAGAAGGTTTTCCTGTTATAACTGCGCATCATAGAATGAAAAATCTTGAAAGGGAGGTAACTGTTGCGGTAAGACCAGAAGATGTTGAGATAACGCCTGAAGGAGATATCAAAGCCAAGATAGTGAAGAGGACATTCCTTGGAAATTCTGTCAGTTATATCGTCTTCGCTGGAAAGGAAATCAGGATTGAGGCACCCAAGAACTGTATCTTCGAAGAGGGAGAAAACGTTAAGTTGAGGATCAAGAAAGCGGTAGTTGTGAGGGATTGAAAATGTTCAAATTGAGAGTATTGGGAGGAGTAGGTGAAAAGGGAAGAGTTGGATTTGAAGTGTTGATCGATGGAAAGAAGATGGTGCTCGATTACGGCGTGAAAAGAAAAATCATGGGTGGTGTTGACGAAGTATATCCTTTGAAAGCATCTGGAGAGCTCGATTTTTTGTTTCTATCGCATTCCCATCTGGATCATGTTGGAGCCGTTCCATTACTTGACTTTTCCTACATTGTCTGCTCGAAGCCGACTTTCGAGCTTTTAAAACCCCAGATCAAAACCTGGATGAAAATATCTGGAAAGTCTCTGTTGAACAGTGAAAGATACGAGAGTTTCCTCGACAGACCTTTGGTTTTTAAAGAAAGATCTGATGACATGAGGGTGGTCTTTGGAAAGAGCGGGCATACCGTTGGCTCTCAATGGATCTTTCTGAAAGAGTGTTCCTTTCTGTACACAGGTGATATCGCCATAGATTCTTCTCTGTACACTTTCGATGCTCTGCCAAGAGCGAATTTTCTTCTGGTCGATACAGCCTATGGCATCAGAAAATTGAAGAGAAGGGAAGAGCTTCTGAATCTCGTCGATGTGAAAGACAAGAGGATCGTACTTCCTCTTCCAAGAATGGGGAGATCTCAAGAGATCTTGATGGAGCTTTTGAAAAATCGCATCACACCCGTGTTCGTTGATGAGAAGATAATCCAAGGTTTCGGATTTCTGAGGAAATACGAAGACTGGCTCAAAGTGAAAATAGATCTTCCGGATCTGAATACGAATCTTCCGGATAACCTGCCTTACGGAATATATCTTGCAACCGATGGGATGATGACATCCGGTTCATCTGTGGAGCTCTATAGAAAACTGAAAGACGATGGAGATACGTTGTTCATCATAACAGGATACGTGGAAGAGGGTACCCTGGGTTGGAAGCTTCTGAGACAGGATGATAGAACCATTTCGTTCACCTGGAAAATTCACCCAGATGTTGAGGATCTTTCGAAGATAATAAAAATGGTTGAACCTGAATTTGTACTACCATTCCATTCTGACTGGGAAGATCTAGAGGAGTTGAGAGGATTTTCTGAGAGAAACGGTTTCAACATTTTGATACCAAAACGGGGAGAATTCATCAACATGGAGGGGATCTCATGACAGGAAAACTGATAGCGGATAAACTGGGAGAGCTGTACAAACTTGGGAAAAAAGATGGAGACGTTGAGCCGATAGTGGTTCATACCGATGGTAGACCTTTTGGAAGGATAGAGGATGGAGATACCGTTATCTTCTGTTGCAGAAGAGGAGAGAGAGAAATCCAGCTCACAGAAGCCTTCGTTATGGACGATTTCGAAGAGTTCAAAGTGAAGAGATTCAGAGATTTGGAATTCATAACACTCGTGAAATACGATGAGAGGTTCAAGAAAGTGAAAGTGGCTTTCGATTTTCCACCTCTTAAAAACACTCTACCCGAGGTCATCTCGTCAAGCAATCTGAAACAACTCCATATGGCCGAATCTGAAAAGTACGCTCACGTCACGTTTTTCTTCAACGGAAGAAGAAGAACCCCTTTCCCGAATGAAACAGATATCCTCATCAAATCACCCGATGTTGATGATTTGTCAAAGGTCCCAGAACTATCGATCCATGAATTGACTGATGAGCTGGTAAAAGAGCTCAAAATTGGAGAATATGACTTCATTCTTGTGAATTTTGCGAATGGAGATGTCATAGGGCATCTTCCTGAGATGAAACCTAAGGTGGAATGTGTGAAACACCTGAGTAAGGCACTTGAAAAAGCTGTGAAGAGCGCCCTTGAGAACGATTACGCTGTTTTGATAACGGCAGATCATGGCCTTATAGAACTCGGTATGAAATCCATAGATCCTCCCGTTCCAAACCTTGGTCATACCACAAATCCCGTCCCGTTTTTCATGATCCTTCCAGATGAAGAAATTCCTTTCAAAAAAGAGGGAAAGATATCGAATGTTGCCCCCACTGTTCTTGATCTCATGAAGCTCGAAAAACCATCTGAGATGACGGAAGAAAGTCTTCTTCTTGAAAGACTTTCCAGAAGTTACAAGGTTCTCCTTGTGATAATGGATGGTTGGGGCTTGGGACCAAATGACGAGAGGAATCCAATATACGTTGCAAAACCAAAATTCTGGTGTGATCTTTTCAGAAGGTATGAACATGGGAAGCTCTCAGCATCCGGTGAGGACGTTGGGCTTCTAGAAGGAAGACCGGGAAATTCGGAAGCAGGGCATATGAATCTTGGAGCTGGAAGGATCGTTATCCAAGACGAAGTTGTCATAGAAAAAGCTCTAATGGAAGGATCTTTCGCTGATAGAGAAATATTCGTTGAAGCCTTTGAAGGTGTCATCAAAAAGAGAGGAAAACTTCATCTCATTTCTATGCTCTCTAAAAGGAGTTCTCATGGAACAATAGAGTACCCCATAGAACTGGTCAAGAAGGCAAAATCGATGGGAGTGAATGAGATATTCATTCACGTTATATTCAATCGACACGGTGTCGAAGATACTACGGCTTCTGATCTTCTGAAGCTTCTCAGCGATGAAGTGGAACGTTACGAGGGTGTTCATATAGTCACCGGTATGGGAAGGAAATGGGCTCTTGATAGAGACAAACATTACGATAGAACTAAAGTGGCTTACGATGCTCTGGTTTATGGCAAAGGTATAAAAGTGGAGTGATCTCAAGAAAATCTACGATATGACGATCTTTTCTCTCGTGATCATCCAAGATCGGGTGTAATCATTCGAAATCACTCATTATAATCCTTGCATTTTTAATATAATAAAGTAATAACATTATAATGTAGTAATTTTACCGCAACCTTCAAGGAGGGATGTTCATGAAAAAGCTTTTAGCAATCCTCATGCTGGTGTTGTTCGTTACTTTCCTGGTGGCTCAGAAGGTTCCTAAGATCGTCATAGGATGGACACCACCGGATATAACGGGGGTTTTCAAAACGGCCACCGATTTCTTTGAAAAAGCAGCTGAAGATGCCAGAAAACATGGTATACCTGTTCAGATCATCACAAGAGCACCTCCTTCTCACACGGCCTTCACAGAGCAGATCTCGATCATCGAAGATTTCATTCAAAGACATGTCGATGTTATCGCGATCTCGCCGATCGAGGTAGAAGTCGTAAAACCAGCCCTTCAGAAAGCAAAAGAAGCGGGAATTCCTGTGATAGTCGTTAACCTACTCGAGCCCATAGAGGGATTGGACGTTGATTGCTACATAGGATTCGATAATACCATAGCTGGTATGATCTCGGCGTACGCTGTCATCGATTACTTCGGTGGGCCTGGCGTCCTCGGTGAAGGTGATGTCATAAACGTTCCACCAGAAGCTTTCCTCGATCTTGGTTTCTGGCAGGCAATATACACGCCTCCTCTGATCAACAAGTTGAAAGACAAAATCAAAGCAACCGGTGCCATAATAGAAGGGATAGCAGGAGGTTTCTTCTCAACAGCAAGACTCAGAGGGTTCCACGCGGTCATTGACAAATTCCCGGGTATAAAGATCGTGACCACTCTGCCAGCCGACTGGAACAGGGAAAAAGCCATAAAGGTGACGGAGGATATCCTAACGGCCCATCCGAAAGGGACACTCGATTTCATCTGGGCAGCATCGAACGAGATGGGGCTCGGTGCCATGTTAACATGTGAGAGGATGGGAAGAACTGAGGTCAAGATATTCACCAACGATGGGACCCCAGAGTCCGTTCAGAGGATCAGGGAAGGAAGGCTCATAGCAGAAACATGGCATGGATTCCCAGAATGGGGTTGGTACGGTACGAAATACGCTGTCATGCTTGCCCTTGGCTTGAAAGATATGGTACCGCAGTTCGTGGATATAAGACCGAGAACTGAATGGAAAGGAAATGCAGATATGTTCTATCCAAATCCTGTTCTCGAGCCAATAGACTGGGAGGCAATCAAAGAAGCGTACTTCTCCAAACAGAAAAAATGAATAAGGGGCCAGCCTAGGGCTGGCCCTTTAAAAGGGGGATCAAGAAGTGGATTTGAGGTTCAAAGACAAAGTGGTTATCGTCACGGGAGGAGGAGCGGGAATAGGTGAAGCAGCGGTCAAGATGTTCGCAGAGGAAAGAGCAAAGGTTGTGATAGCGGATATAGATGTCGAAAACGCAAGGAGAGTCATGAACGAAGTCAGGGCAAAAGGAGGAATATGTGATTTCGTCGAGGTCAACGTTGCAAAGGAAAACGATGTCGAGATGATGGTGAACACGGTGATGGAAAAATATGGAAGGATAGATGTCCTCGTCAACAACGCGGGAATTTACAGAAAAGGTGATGTTCTATCATTGACGGAAGACACGCTCGATCAGATAATAGCGGTCAACATCAAGGGTGTCATATTCTGCACAAAACACGTTGCAAAGCAGATGGTTAAACAAGGAGAAGGTGTGATCGTGAACATTGCTTCGGAAGCGGGTATCGTTGGAATAAAAAATCAGGTGGCTTATAATCTTTCAAAAGCGGCTGTCATATCCATCACTAAAAGTTGTGCGGTCGATCTTGCACCCTATGGAATCAGAGTGAACTGCGTCTGTCCAGGAACTACATTCACACCACTTGTTAAGAAGGCTCTGGAAAAGGAGAAGGACCCAGAAAGTGCAAAGAAAGCTCTGGAAAGTTCAAGACCGTTGAACAGACTTGGAAAGCCTGAGGAGATAGCCTCCGCCATTCTGTTCCTCGCATCGGACGTTCCCGGATATGCAACAGGAGCGGTTCTGTCGATCGATGGGGGGTACACCGCGTGGTAGATGTCGAAAGGAGGCCCATCCTATCTTTGGTGAACATAAGCAAGAAGTTTCCGGGAGTTCAGGCTCTCGATAAGGTGAGCCTCAATATATTTCCAGGGGAGATACACGCTGTTCTTGGAGAGAATGGAGCAGGAAAGAGCACACTAATGAAGATTTTAAGCGGGATAATTTCGAACGACTCTGGAGAGATATACCTGGATGGAAAAAAGGTTCAGTTCAGAAATCCTCGTGAGGCCATCGAAGCGGGAATTGTTCTTGTACATCAGGAACTCTCTCTCATACCAACTCTCAGCGTTGCAGAGAACATTTTCCTTGGAAGATGGCCAAAGAGAGGGATGAGTCTTGACTGGAGAGGAATTTACAGGGAAGCTGAAAGACTCCTTCAACGTTTCGATGTAAGGGTGGATATAAGAACCCCAGTTAGAGAATTGAGTGTTGCAGAACAGCAGATTGTTGAGATACTTAAAGCCATAAGTCAACCTCACATAAAGGTCCTGCTCCTTGATGAACCAACGTCGGCACTGACGGACGAGGAGATCGAAAGACTCTTCAAGATACTTTTTGAAATAAAGAAAGAGAACAAGGCGATAATATTCATATCCCATAAGATAGGAGAGGCTTTGAGGATAGCGGATAGGGTAACTGTGATAAAGGATGGAAAGAAGGTCATAACCGAGGAGAAGGAAAAGCTAACGGAAAAAGACATCATATTCCATATGACCGGAAGAGTACTCGAAGCGGGGGAGAAGGAACACGTCCTCGTAGAGAATGGGAAAAAACCTGTTCTTTCCTTGAAAAACTTCTCTGTTGGTATCGTTAAGAACGTGAATCTCGATGTCTACAAAGGTGAGATCCTCGCCATATTCGGCCTCATGGGCTCTGGAAGAACGACTCTTGCCAAGGGTCTGTTCGGTCTTGAGAAATTTAAAGGTGAGTTGTTTCTGGAAGGAAAGAGAGTGGAGATCTCTTCACCAGCGGAAGCGATAAATCTTGGTATAGGTTACATTCCAGAGGATAGAAGGAGTGGTCTGGTGTACCAATTTCCGGTGTCGGCGAACATAACTCTGGCGATATTGAAGGAGATTTCCAAAAGAGGTGTCTTGGATCTGGGAAAAGAGGTTGAGATATCCAAGAAATACGTGGAAATTTTGAAGATAAAAACACCGAGTGTCTTTCAGAAAGTTCTGTATCTGAGTGGAGGGAATCAACAGAAAGTTCTCATTGCAAGATGGCTCGTCAGAAACCTTAAGGTTCTCATAATGGATGAACCGACGAGAGGAATAGATGTCGGAGCGAAGTTCGAGATAAGGGAATTCGTCAAAGGTCTTGCAAAATCCGGTATGGCGATAATTTACATAACGTCAGAAGCGCCTGAAGCTCTGGAAATCGGTGACAGAATAGCGATCATGAGAAACGGAAAAATCACAAAGGTTTTTGAAAATCGTGGCATCGAGAAATCGGATCTTCTGGCTGAAGTTGGGGGTACCGTTGTCGAGTGAAGGGAGGAAGATTTTGAATGGCAAAGCGCAAGAACAACAATAACAGTACGGTGGCTTTGACTTTAAAAACGATTCTTCTGCAGGGTGGATCTCTATTCGGTTTGCTCGGTCTTGCGATCGTTTTTGCGATCCTGTCTCCCTATTTCTTCACCTTGAGCAACTGGCTCAACATATTCAGGCAGGTGTCGGTCATCCTCATCCTCGCATGTGCTCAGACCATGGTGATAATATCCGCCGGAATAGATCTATCGGTAGGTTCAACACTCGCTCTTGGAGGATGTATGGCGGCTGTTGCGATGAGTTACTGGGGATGGCCTTTCATACTGGGAGCACTTCTTGGAATCGCCCTTTCAACACTCGTTGGTTTCACAAACGGTTTCATAATAACCAAAGGAAAGATACCGGACTTCATAGCGACTCTGGGAATGCTTGGAGCTATAAGAGGTGTCGCGCTGCTCATCACGGGGGGGCTTCCCGTTCCATCGCATTTCACTGCGACCACGTTGAAAGGATATCTTCCAAAGATACTGGTGTGGCTTGGAAGTGGAGACATAGGATCCATACCCGTTCCGGTAATAATAGCTTTATCGATGGTCGTCATAACCTGGTTCATCCTATCAAGAACGAGTTTTGGAAGATCTGTTTACGCTGTTGGAGGTAACAAAGAAGCGGCGAGAGAATCTGGAATAAATGTGGATAGGGTTAAAATCCTGGTTTACACACTCACAGGTCTTTACGCGGGGATCGCAGGGCTCGTTCTGACCGGAAGAATGAACTCGGCCAACGCTCTGATGGCTGAAGGTGTGGAGCTTCAAACGATAGCAGCGGTCGTCATTGGAGGAACGAACCTGTTCGGTGGAGAAGGTTCGGTCTTTGGAACTCTGATAGGGGCTCTCTTGATAGGGGTTCTGGCAAACGGTTTGAATCTTCTGAACATAGAGCCTTTCTGGCAGAGAGTTGTCAACGGCGGAATAATAATAGCGGTTGTCGTCTTCGATCAGTGGAGGAGAAGAAAACTCAGATGAAGGAGGGTCAAAATTGGTTAATATATGCGTAATCGGTGCGGGAAGAGTTGGAATCCTGCACTCTCGGAATATTCAAAATAGGATCCCCAAAGCCAAACTCGTTGGAATCATGGACAAAAATTTAGAGGTTGCAGAGAAAGCTTCGAGAGAATTGGGAGTCAGGATGTACAAGAGCTTGGAAGAGATAGGGGAGGATGAAAACGTTCATGCCGTTGTCATAACAACACCGACTTTCACCCATGCGGAACTCGCCGTATATCTCATGAAGAAAGGGAAACACGTTTTCTGCGAAAAACCCTTATCCATAACTTTGGATGAAGCTTTGAAAATGAAGAAAACCCAGAAGGAAACCGGAGTTAAATTTCAAATAGGGTTCATGAGACGCTTCGATGCAACCTTTGTGGAGGCAAAAGAGTTGATAGAGAATGATTTCTTGGGAGAGATCATGTCCATAAGGAGTGTAACGAGGGGTCCTGGACTTCCACCAGAGTGGGCATGGGATGTTGAAAAAAGTAATGGTTTTCTGGCGGAGGTGAACAGCCACGATTTCGACTCGGTTAGATGGCTGTGCGGTTCGAACTACAGAGAGATCTTCGCGTACGGCGCTGTGAGGAAAGCAAAAGATATTCCGAAAAAGTATCCGGGATTCTACGATACAGCGGTCGTGAATTTCATCATGGAAGATGGAGCGATAGGGGTGATAGAAGGTAGTTGCCCCGTTGAGTACGGTTACGATGCGAGGGTTGAAATACTGGGAACCAAAGGACTTTTGGTCATAGGGGACGTCCAGAATCATCAAGCGGTTCTACACTGTGATACACAGAAGAAGATATTAACGAGAACCTTTAGAAGCTGGCCAGAGAGATTCAAAGAGGCGTACGTTCTTGAAATGGAGAGTTTCGTCGATAGTATATTGAAAGATGAAATACCAAAAGTGACCGTTGACGATGGTATAGAAGCCTTGAAAGCTGTCCTTGCAGCCAACAGATCCATACAGGAAAATCGTCCAGTGAGTTTGAAGGAAGTGATTGGATGAAAGCATTCGTGTTTGAGGGTCCTGGGAAAGCCTCGTTGAAGGAAGTTCCAAAGCCGGAATTCAAAGGAGAAGGAGCACTTGTGGAAATCAAGACAACCTCCATATGTGCAACGGATATAAAGATATTCAAAAACGGTCACTTCAAGATAAAAGATGGCGAGAAGAGAATTCTGGGGCACGAAATCTTTGCGGAAGTTCTCGAAATATCTGAAAAATTCAAGAACACTGTTCCTGTGGGTTCAAAAGTTTTCATAACTCCCAACATAGGCTGTGGAAGGTGTGAATATTGCTTGATGGGAAAGACGAATCTCTGCCCAGATTACGACGCTTTTGGTATCACCATAGATGGGTCCTTCGCAGAGTACATGTTCGTTCCCGAAAGAGCACTGGAGCAAGGAAATCTGATACCTCTTGAAGGAGATGTACCGGATTACCTCGTACCCCTTGCCGAACCTCTCTCAACGTGTCTCTACAATCTGGACAACGTTGATATGAAAGTAGGGGATACCGTTTTAGTTATAGGATCGGGTTTCATGGGTCTTCTAAACGCGATTTCAGCGAAGATATCCGGTGCATCGTTCGTTGCAACTGTGGATGTCAGAGACGAGAGGTTGGAAGTAGCCAGGGATCTTGGAATGGATTATCAGATAAATTCTTCTAGGGAGGATCTGGAAAGGGTTGTGAAAAGAATCACTGGAGGTAGAAATTTCGATATCGTGATCGTCACGGTTCCTCTTCCTGAGGTTCAATCGATATCCTTGAAACTGGTATCGAGGATAGGAAAAGTCAGTTTCTTCGCAGGGCTTCCTTCGGGAAGTGGTTTCCCATCCTTGAACACGAACCTTGTTCATTATCAACAGCTCACGTTAACGGGAACAACGGGAGCGGATACCGTATTCTACAGAAAAGCTCTGAGAATGGTAACACACCGTGGAGATCTCAGGGAAATGCTGGAAAAATTGATAACAACGATCGTCTCTTTGGAACAGATGGAGGAAGCTTTTCTAAGGGCTGTAAAAGGCGAGGAGCTGAAGGTTGTCGTTCGAAACGAATAGGGGGGATTCAATGAATTATCTCATGGGGGTTGACCTCGGAACAACCAATGTGAAGGTGGCGATTTTCGACGATAAAGGAAATCTCATAGCGGATTCATCAAAAGAGGTAGCGCTGTATCATCCAAAACCTGGATGGGCCATTCAATATCTGGATGAGATTTTCAAATCCGCCACGGATTGTATAAAAGAGTCTCTGGAGAAGAGTGGTGTGAATCCGAAGGATATTGCAGGTATCGCTTTTGATGGCCAGATGTCGGGACTTGGAGCGGTGGACAAGAACGGAGATCCTGCGATGCCGTTTGATTCGTGGTTGGATACGAGGTGCACTCCCTATATAGAGAGAATGAAAGAATACGAAAGTTTGATAATAGAAAAAGCGGGAGGCCCACCTAGCTACTCGCACGCTCCCAAAATCCTCCGTTGGATGGAGGAAACTCCTGAGATCTTTGAAAAAATCAGCAAATTCGTCGTTCCTGCAGTCTACGTTGCTTCGAAACTTTCGGGATTGAAACCAAAAGATCTGTACATGGATTACACGTACATACACTTTTCCAATCTGTGCGACATTCAGAAAATGGAATGGTCTGAAGAGATATGTGAGATATTTAAAATACCCATGGACAAGTTACCCAGAATTGTAAAACCCTGGGAGATCGTAGGTAAGGTATCGAAAGAGGGTTCTTCACTGACAGGTCTTGTGGAAGGAACACCGGTGGTAGCGGGTTGCGGAGATCAGGCGGCTGCGATGCTCGGGGCAGGTGTTGTGGAGCCTTACCTTCTCTACGATTCGGCAGGAACGGCGTCAGTTTTGGCCATGACCCTCGAAGATTACAAACCTGATTTGAAATACAAAACCATGTTTACGGCAAGAACGGTTCTGCCGGATCTTTGGTATTCGATCGCTTTCATAAACGGTGGAGGGCAAGATCTCAGGTGGTTCAGAGATGTTTTTTGTCTGTCGGAGAAAGAGGTTGCAGGTCTTCTAGGTGAGAGTGCTTACAATCTGATGAATGAAGAGGCGGAAAAAATAGAAGCAGGATCTGAAGGAATCATCTTCATTCCTCATATGGGAGGAAGGGTCTGTCCAAGTGAACCGAAAATAAGAGGCGTGTGGGTTGGTTTCAATTGGGGTCATACAAAAGCGCATTTCTACAGATCAATTCTTGAGGGAATAGCTTACGAATACCATCACTATCTGAGTATAATAAAAGAACTATTTCCTCACGCTTCTTTCAAGCATTCGGTGGCTGTTGGTGGGGGATCCGCCAGCAAGCTCTGGAACAGGATAAAAGCCAGCATTCTGAACGTGCCTTACGTGACGATAAACAGAGCGGAAGGTGGCGTCTTTGGAAGTGCACTTCTTGCGGGATACGGCGTTGGTGTTTTCGATGACCTCAGAAAAGCCACCAGAGAGTTCGTGAAAGTGATCGACACTGTAGAACCTTCTAAAGAGCTTTCAAGAAAGTACTCAAAGTACGTAAGACTTTACATAAAACTTCTCGATATAATGAAGCCTTTCTTCAACGAGCTTTTGGATTAACGTGTTAGAAGGAGGTACAGAGCTGTGGAAGAAAGATTCTTCGAGAATGTGAAGCTTCAAAAGAATTCTCCGATACCCTTGTACTACCAGGTTGAGGAGATACTGTACAAATGGATCGTTGAGAAATTGAAACCCGGCGATCTGCTACCAAGTGAAAAGCAGCTGTGCGATATGTTCAACGTCAGCAGAAGCGTCATAAGACAGGCTCTTGGAATACTCGTTAACAAAGGTGTCATAGAGAGACAAAGGGGAGTTGGAACGGTTGTTGTCCGTCCGAAGATAAACGAATACTTGGTATCGAAACTTACTGGATTCTATGAGGACATGGTTTCGCAGGGGTTAAAACCGGTAACGAAAGTTCTATCCCAGTCCCTCATAGAAGCTGATGAGCTTCTGTCCTACTACTTGGACCTTAAAGTCGGTGATGCCGTGATCAAGATAGAGAGGCTGAGATACGTGGATGACGAACCTCTTCTGATAGTCACGAACTACATACCTCATTCGTTGTGTCCAAGACTCCTCGAAGAAAACCTTGAGAACAAGTCGCTGTACGAGATATTGGAACAAAAGTACGGTTTCAAATTCCTCTGGGGTGAGAGAACCATAGAAGCGGTACCTGCAGATGCCAGCGACGCAAAGCTCCTTCATGTGAAAAGGAACTCTCCCTTGCTGTTTTTGAGAAGTATCACGTACATAGAAGGAAACATCCCGATAGAATACTACGAAGCCAAACACAGGGCCGATAGGACGAGATTCATAACAAGGCTTTTCAGAATACCAGAAGCAGCCGATAGGGTGGAAGAGGATATAAAAACCATATTGAATTCTGACCTCAAATTACCGAAGGTTTTTCCAAAAAAGTTCGAGTCATCTTAAGGAGGGATTCAAATGATGCAAAAATGTATAATTAATGGTAAACTCGTCTCCTCAAAATCGGGTAAGACGGTACCCATTGTCAATCCTGCGAACGTCGAGGAAACAGTTGGAGAGGTTCCTCTACTGAGTGTGGGGGAAGTTGAAGAAGCGATCGTGAGTGCTCACAAGGCTTTCAAGGTATGGAGTGAGACACCACCTTCGAAAAGGGCCGAAGTGATAAAAAAAGGTGTTGAGATAGTGCGGGAAAGAAAAGAGGAGATAGCAAAGCTTCTAACACTGGAACACGGTAAAACCATAAAGGAAGCAAGGCAAGAAGTTGATGCCTCTTTGAATTCGATAGAGTACTTTGCAGAAGGAGTTTTGAGAATACTTGGAGAGACGTATCCAACGGATAAGAGTAACAGGTTGAGTATTGTTATAAAGCAACCTGTCGGAGTTGTCTCAGCGATCGCCCCATGGAATTATCCACTTCTGCTTCTTTCATGGAAGATTGGGCCCGCCCTTGCCGTGGGGTGTACCGTCGTTGCGAAACCATCGCTTTACACCCCTCTATCCACTTTGAAATTCGTTGAATGTTTCCTGGAAGCGGGTCTTCCAGATGGTGTGATCAACGTTGTAACGGGAAAATCGAGTGAGATAGGTTCCGTTTTAACTTCTCATCCTCTCGTTAAAAAGGTGGCTTTCACTGGAAGCACGGATGTTGGGAAGATGATAATGAGATCGGCTTCCGATACCGTGAAGAAGCTTTCTCTCGAGCTCGGTGGGAATTGTCCTCTCATAGTTTTCGAGGATGCAGATCTTTCAGCGGCCGTTAAAGGAGCTGTAAGGAGGTCTTTCAGAAACGCAGGGCAAATATGCAACGCAATTAACAGGATATACGTCCAGGAAAGCGTTTTCAAAGATTTCTTGGACATGTTTCTGGATGAGGCGAAGAAGATAAAAGTAGGAAACGGTTTGAAGGAGGACGTGGATATGGGACCCTTGACGACGGAAGAAGGATTCAACAGAGTTAAAGAATACGTTGAGGAAGCAAAGACAAAAGGCGCTGAGATTTTACTTGGAGGGGGAAAACCGAGTGGTGCAGAGTTCGAAAAAGGATACTTTTTCGAGCCGACGGTCCTTGTGAATGTGGATCATACCATGAAGATCGTGAAGAATGAAACCTTTGGCCCGACGGCTCCAATAATGTCCTTCAAAACTTTCGATGAGGTCATCGAGAAGGCGAACGATACAGAATACGGCCTTGTGTCTTACGTTTACACCAGAGATCTTGAGAAAGCTATGAAAGCGGCAAAACTTCTGGAATGTGGAACGGTGGGTGTTAACAACGTCTCAGGCGGGGAGTTCGCGTATCCTTATGGTGGATGGAAGCAGAGCGGTTTCGGTGTGGAAAATTCTCACCACGTTTTCGATGAGTACCTGCTTTTAAAACACATCAGAATAGATTACTAGGAGGTAAGAATCATGAAACCTTTCGTGGTTTCTTACAACCTTGAAGATATGAACATAAATTTTCAGGGTAACAAGGTGGTCAGAAGGTACAGGGATATAAAAAACATATTTCTAAACGAAGATGAAGAGCTTGAGAAGGAAAACCCTGTGATCTACGAGGTTTTCGAAGCCCCGATCCCAGAGAATGAAGGAGATTTGATGTTTCTTATAACGATCCTTTACCCTGGAAAGGTAAAAGGGGAATTTTTCATGACTAAGGGGCATTACCACACAGTTGAAAACACGGGAGAAGTGTACATGGGTCTCAGGGGGAAAGGGTTGATACTATGCCAAACAAAGGAAGGTGATTTCGAAGCGGTTCCCATAGAACCGAACAAGGTGGTTTACATTCCACCGTTTTGGGCTCATAGAAGCGTCAACATATCCGATGAACCTCTCGTCTTCTTCGCCGTCTATCCAGCGCACGCGGGACACGATTACGGAACGATAGAGAAGACAGGTTTCCTAAAGAGGGTTTTTTCAAAAGATGGAGAAGTGAGCTTTGTTGAAAACAAGTAAATTATTCTTATTCACCCTTTAAATCCTTTTTCTTTAAGTTTTTCAACGACCTCTTTGTTAACGATGTATTTTGGGATCCTTCCATTGAAGTAATCTACTATGGAAGAGGCTGCCATCATGTTCATCCTGTATATGGCCTCAAGAGTGTGAGCTGCCATGTGAGGAGTCGCTATCAGGTTTTCGCACTTGAAGAGAGGTGATTCGAAAGAAGGAGGTTCCTCTTCAAAAACGTCCAAAGCAGCTCCTGCTATCCACCTTTCTTTCAGTGCCCTGGCGAGAGCTTTCTCATCCACAATTCCACCACGTGCCGTGTTTATGAGAAAAGAACTTTCCTTCATCATTCTGAGTTCTCTTTCTCCGATCAAGTTCCTGGTTTTTTCGGTGAGAGGAACATGGATGGATACAAAGTCACTCTCTTTGAGAATCTTCTCGAATTCAACGGGTGTAACTCCCATCTTCTCCATCTCTTCCTTGTTGACGTAAGGATCGTACGCTATGACTCTCATGGAAAGGGCAACGGCTCTTTTTGCGACCTCTCTCCCCACCGCTCCGAATCCGAGAAGACCAAGTGTTTTTCCACAAAGCTCCATACCTACGATGCTGGGCCAGGAATTCTCCTCAAGAACGCTACGATGAGCTTTTATGATCTTTTTCGCCAAAGCGAACATGAAGGCTATCGTGAGTTCCGCGACCGATACGGCGTTCGCTCCATAAGTTATGGTAACAGGAATTCCCTTTTTCGTTGCCGTCTCAACATCCACGTTATCGATCCCCACACCGTGCCTTGCGATGATTTGAAGAGAAGAGTTTTCTATCATCTCACCCGTTATCGTGGGATGTGTACCTATTATAAGAGCATCCACGTTCTTCAAATATTCGGAGATGTCTCCTTTCTCGTATCTCACGATTTCAAAACCGTTGTCTTTTAGGTAATTTATGGGCTCGTCGGTGTACTTTCCAAAAGTCCTGGTTGCGATGAGAACCCTCCTCATCGTGTTTCACCTCTTATTTGAAAATCGCCGGTCTCGTTGTTTATAACGAGTTTCTCATCGATGACTCTCTTCTCTTCCTCAGAAAGGTTTCCAAGGGGAGATCTCACGATCGAGTTTTCAAAAACTCCCCGCTTCTGCAGGATGTATTTCAAAACGGCTCTGGAATCCACCATGCTCTTCGTGAAACTCCTCAAAACCAAAAGCTTGTACTGCATCCTTTTGGCCATTTCAACATCTTTTTTTACTGAAGCTTCGTATAGTCTCACACAGAATTCGGGGAACACGTCTCCAATGGCACTCACAGCACCATCCGCTCCCATCAAAATGGAGGGAGCTATCAGGGAATCCGTTCCCGTCATGACCACGAAATCGTCGCCGAATTTTATTTTGTAACTCATGATCCTCAAAAGGGATTGTTCGCTATCCTTTATCCCGATGAAGTTCTCATGCTTTTCCTTCATTTTACCGATCACAGTATCTTTAACAGGATTTCCTGTGTACTGGGGTATGTTGTAGATGAAAAACGGCGTGGGGGATACGGAAGAAGCGATACTGCTGAAATAATTGAGCAGAGATTCATCGTTGAGCTTGAAGTAATAATGAGCAAGGGCTGCAACGGCATCCACACCTATCTCTGCAGAAAACCTGGCCAGTTTCACAACCTCTTCCGTTGAGATCCCACCAACTTGGGAGATCACCGGCACCCTTTTTCCAACGACATCGATAGCTGTTTTTAAAAGTTCCTTTTTCTCTTCAAAACTTAGAAGAGGCCCCTCCCCGTTGGTTCCAAGAAGGAACAATCCGTGAACTCCTTTTGATATGAGGAAATCGATGTATCTCTCCCAAACCCTGAAATCTATCTTTCCTTCCTCGGTGAATGGAACCAGAACTGCCGGGAATATGCCACGAAACTTCATAACTTCACCTCCTCATCGTTTTCATGATCTATATTACCTTAAAGAATCAGCGACTCCAAAGGATATCTTTCAGAATTTCCGCTATTTCTCTGTAATGATCTCCAAAGAAATCTCTTAGAACGTCAGAATACCTCGCGTGCATGAGGGTTGGATCACTCAAAACGACATTTTTGAGCTCAATGAAAACTTTCTCATCGAGTCTTCCCTTTTCAACCTCTTCCTTCACTATATCGAGTGCTTCTCTATAAGACACTGCTCTTCTGTAAGGTCTTCTCTCGATGAGTGCACTGTACACATCCGCGACTTGCAGAATTTTTTGATATATGAACATCTGATCATCAACCAGTCCCATTGGATAACCGGAGCCATCCAGCCTTTCGTGATGAGCACCGCATATCACTGCCAGAAACCTCAGATCGGCTTCTTGGAGGATATGAACGGTATCCACAACGTGTTTCTGCATCAATATCCATTCCTCATCGGTCAATCTTCCCTTCTTGTGGAGTATGCTGAGAGGGGTTTTGATCTTTCCCACGTCGTGCACGAAACCTGCAAGTTTCATGACTTTCCCATCGAGTGTTCCCAGCATGGATCGTGCTATGGCTTCAGAAGTCCTCGCAACCAGCGATAGATGATTCCTTGTAAATATGCTTCTTGTTCCCAGTATGAGAGATATGATCTTTGCAAACTCTATGAAGGTGTCTATGTCTATCACCTGATCGAAAAAGCCTGAGAAGATTTCAAAATGTGGGTTGTCATCGAGAAGCTGTTCAACCAACATGTAATCTTCCAATATCTCGAGCGTTATCTTCTTGACAGATTCGGGAACATCTTTTCTTTCCTTAACCTTACGCCAAACCTCTGGAAGGACGATGGCGTAATCGTCGAATCTACGAATCCTTGTGAGGTTTCTCGATATGGAATCGGCTAGCCTGAGGATGGTTGTGAACGGTTCCATAGCACTGCTTCCGCCTGGATTCTCATGATGGTAAAGGACCATTGTCAATTCCTCTTCACCAAAGAATTTCGTGTTTTTCAAGAGAAGGTAAGATATGGCGGGATGGATGTTTTTTAAATCGTACCTTTCTATCGTCCTTTCCGTATCCAAGGACTCCACCAGAATGTGCCGGGTGGTATCCTTCAGATCTCTGAGAAGAAATCCTATATCGTGAAGCAATCCTAAAAGATAGACCCTTCCCCAGTTCGTGAATCCAAGCCTTTTAGCTATCAAAGAAGAGATCTTCGCTACTTGAAAGGAATGAAGGATGAAGTCTCTGTACTCGTTCTGTCCCAAACTCTTGAAAAGCTGCACAAAGCTTTTCAGAGTGAATTCCGTCTCGAAGATCAACGAGGCTCATCCCCTTTCCTAAACGATCTGTACTTCTGAATATATTTTAGGGATAGCTCATGAACACGAGTGGTTTTTAGCTTTAAAGCAGTTTTAATTCTCATATCAAATTCGTGAATTGTGCATCCATAACTTTTTGACACGTGAACCAGAATGAGAGGTTCAAAGAATTTTACTCTTTTTAATTTCAATCGCGATGGTCGCATTCCTCGGATTCTGTGAGCAGGTGAATGAAATACGTGTACCGATACCAATAGGAGCGTTTTCATAAAGTGGCGATTCATTCATCTTGTGGTTTCATCGTGAAAAACGAGAATTCTCCGTTTCACGATATCAAAAGCTTCGAGCTTCCTCAGCATTACCTTGCTCAGCTTATCTAGTTTGAAGGATCTGGCTTTCCGGAGTACAGAGTTAAGAATCTCCTGCCTGAAAACTCCGAAATCAGAACCCTGACTTTACACTTCGAAGCCGGTGCAGGAACCTTAAATTCCCCAACGGATTTGAGTGTTTACATAAATGGCAGAAAGTAGGGACCTCACCATCACGGAAAAAATCATTTGAGAAGAAAAGGAAGATAAAACTGGATGAGGATGGTATACCTTACGTTTCATCCCCTTAACCTTTTCCTGAAAGATCCTTGACAGACTCTCTCTCTATGAAATGCGTTTTCAAAACCACACCGCTGAGTTTTTTCTCAGGGTAGCGTATACGATCGAGCATCATCGTTGCAGCTATCATGCCGAGTTGTTCTGGATCCTGTGCCACGCACGTGATGGGAGGTTCAAAGATCTGGTTCCAGAAAGAATCGTCAAAGGTCACCAGGGATATATCCTCCGGGATCTTGACTTTCAGTTCTTTCAACGCTTTCAGAACTCCTAAAGCCATGACGTTGTTACAGACAAAGAGAGCTGAGGGAAGCTCACCATTTTTGAAGAGGTCCAGAGTCACTCTGTATGCTCCCATTTCAGTTGACATACCATCTTTCACCCATTCATCCTTGATCTCCATTCCGAGTTCTTTTGCGCGTTTCATCGCAGCTTCGAATCTCTCCATACCGGTGTAGGATTCCTTGTGAAGTGTCACAACACCTAGGGTTCTGTGCCCTTTTTTCCAGAGGTAATCGATCAGTGTGGTGACAGCGCCCCTGTTATCTATCACAACGTACGGCGTGTCTATGGTCACAAGTCTTCTGTCGAAGAACACAACGGGAATTCCACGTTTCTGCACCTCTCTGTAAAGCTTTGTGTTCTTCACACGGTCAACAGGTGCAGCTAAAATACCATCCACTTTGTAGGAAATGAGCTTTTCAAGTAAAACCCTCTCTTTTTCGTTGTCTTCTTCCGTAACGCACAAGAAGAAACTGTATCCAAGGGGAAACAACACCCTCTCCATGGCCGAAAAGGCGTAGGAGAAAAAGGGATTTCCCATGTCCGGTATCACTATCCCTATGATTTTGGTTTGGCCTTGCCTTAGAGAACGTGCTCTGGAGTCGGGTAGATACCCCATCTCCTGAGCAAGCTTTATTATTCTGGATCTCAACTCCTCACTTACACCCGGTTTTCCACTCAAAGCCCTGGAGACTGTGGAGGGGTGCACTCCCAGGGCTTGAGCGATCATTTTAAGAGTCGGCTTCATTACCTTTCCTCCTCAAACGATTGCTATAATTTGAAATCAAGTTATTTCTCATTCTATGTGCTCTTATAAGCTTATTATACTCTATGCTTGACATTTTGGCAATTCGATGATAACATAGGTCTGGACGCAAACGATTGAGTACATCCCAGCGGGGGAGGTGTTCATTGTGAGAAAGGGGATTCTGGTTCTAGCACTAGTACTCCTTGTAGGTGCCTTCATCTTCGCAGAGGAAGTCAAACCTGATTACGTTCTGAGATTCAACACGGTTGCAGCGCCCACACAACCTCAGGTTCTCGCGATGAAGAAATTTGCAGAAATCGTTGAGGAATTGAGTGGCGGCAAGATAAAGGTCGAAGTGTACCATTCGGGACAGCTTGGAGATCAGAAAACAGCACTTCTCGCCGTCATGAGAGGAGACCTGGAGATGGCTGGAGATGGCTCGCCTTCTTGGTTCGCTGATCTTGGTGGTATGCCAGAATTCGGTGTCTTCGAAGCAGCCTACGTCTTTCGGGACCTCGACCACATGTACCGTGTCATGACGAGCAAGATGGTGCAGGATCTCTTCGACAAACTGGCGAAAAAGACAGGGCTCAGGGTTCTCGATGTATGGTATCTTGGAACTAGAGAATTGAACCTCACTAAAAAAGCTGGTCCTGTTAGAAAACCAGAAGACCTCAAAGGAATAAAACTGAGAATGCCCAACAACAAGACCTTCCTGGATATGGGAAGAGCCCTCGGTGCAACTCCAACACCCATGGGCTTTGGTGAGGTTTACCTTGCTCTCAAGACCGGAACCATAGATGGTCAGGACAATCCACTTCCAACGGACCTGGCAGCAAAATTCGTCGAAGTTACACACTATATCGTTCTTACAGACCATCAGATAGGAATGATATGTCCCGTTATCAACGAGAAACTCTGGCAGAGTATGCCCGAAGAATACAGAGTGTACATAAAGAAAGCGATGACCGTTGCGAGATATTACATGAACGAGATGGTATTAGAGCAGGAAGCAAAACTCTTAAAGCTCTTCAAAGAGGAATACGGTATGGAGATCATCGTTCCAGACAAAGAAGCCTTCATGAAACATGCTCTCGAATACTACAACCAACCCGAATTCGACAAGCTCTGGGGAGAGGGAATGTACAAGAAGATCCAGAACATGTGATGAAAATGAGCGAGGTGGGAAGATTCCCACCTCGCTTTTAAATTCCCACCTCAAGGAGTGAACACGTATATGAGGTTTTTGAAAAAGCTGATCAAAGTTATAGTGGACGTTGTGGAAATCCATCTTTCTTCCATGTTCCTCTTCGCCGTTTTTGTGACCATGTTCTTTCAGGTGTGGCTCAGATACATTTTCAGAATGCCATCACCCCAATTGTATGAAATAACACTGTATTCCTTTGCATGGACCGTCCTACTCGGTGCGGCGTTTGCTCACAGGTACCGCGATCATATACGTTTCAACATAATATACGAAAAACTCCCCAGGAAAATGCAACTTGTGATAGACATAGTCTTTGACCTCCTGATGGTTGTTCTTTTTTCCATCTCTCTGAAGCCGGTATTTCGGCAAGCCTTTTGGTATCACATGATACGTTCTGAAGTTTTAGGAATACCCTGGACCTATCTTGTGCTGTGTCTCCCACTGTTTCTCATATTCGTGATTGGTCATAACATCGTTTTTCTGTACTACGAGTTTCGCGAGCTCTTCACAGGAAAACCCATGAAAACGGAGGAGAAACCATGGCTCTGACAGTCTTTCTTCTAACATTCGGGTTGATGTTCCTGCTGGGTTACCCCATTGTTTTTGGAATGATAGCAGGCGGTATCCTGTACTTTCTCGTCACGGGGCTTGATCTTTCAAACCTCATAGACATACTCGTGATACATTTTTCGGCTCAGGATGTCCTCATAGCCGTTCCGCTTTTCATTTTCACCGCCAACGTCATGAACGATACTGACATCACCAAGAAACTCTTCGATTTCATTCAAAAAGCCATGGGGGGAGTCAGAGGGGGACTGGGATACGCAAACATCGTTGCGAGTATCATATTTGCGGGTATGAGTGGGTCCGAAATAGCCGATGTTTCCGGTATCGGAAATATCGAGATAAAGGCCATGATGGATGCAGGATACGATGGGAAATTCGCATGTGCCGTCACTGCTGCATCGGCTACGATAGGTCCCATCATTCCACCAAGTATACCTATGGTGATATATTCAATGCTCACAGGTGTTTCACTTGGCTACCTATTCCTTGCCGGTTTCCTACCAGGATTGCTTTTAGGTTTCTTCGAGATGGTGATGGTTTACGTTCTCTCGCGAGTTCGTAACTATCCAAAGGGAGAGAAAGTGCCGTTTCCTGTGCTTCTGAAAGCGTTCTGGAATTCACTTCCCGCTCTTTTAGCTCCAGCGATATTGCTCATAGGAATATACGGGGGTGTCTTCACTGCAACTGAAGCTGCGGCAATAGTAGCGGGTTACGTGATAATCATAAGCTTTTTGATTTATAAAAGCCTCGGATGGAAAAAGCTTTACAAGATTCTCATCAAGAGTGCTGAATCTGTTGGATATATAAGCTTCATAGTGGCATCGGCCTACATCGTGACTTACGTTGTCGCAAGAGAACATGTGGCAGAACAACTAACCAGGATATTCATAGAATCCGGTATGCTTTCGAATAAAATCCTGCTCCTTTTGAGTATAAATCTTCTCTATTTCATCCTCGGTATGTTCATAGACGTTTCGATAATCCAGCTCGTTGTCATTCCTATGATATTCCCTCTCGTTCAGGCAGCGGGAATAGATCCTGTGCATTTTGGAATCATAACGACCGTCAACCTAATGATGGCTTTGGATACACCTCCATACGGTCAGACAGGTTACATAACGAGTGCGTTGAGTGGAACACCCCTTCGTGAAGTGTTCAAGGAGATGATAGTCTACTGGATACCCATTGAGGTAGCCGCTTTGATGGTCATAACCTTCTGGCCGGATTTCGTCCTGTTCTTACCACGTCTCTTCGGATACTCCGGTTGAAGGAATTCAGCATCGGGGGGGATTTAGATGAAAAGGTCGTTTCTGAGTCTTCTACTTCTAGGGTTGGGGGTGATTCTGATAGCCCAAGGGGCGTTCTTCAAGGTGGAGGAGATCTTTCCATTGGTTGACAGACACGTCCATGCTCCATCCATTCTGGTGCTTCCAAATGGAGATCTTCTTGCCTGCTGGTTCGAAGGAAGTGGTGAGAGGAAAGCTGATGATGTGGTCATAATGGGTGCGAGAAAGCTGAAAGGAGCGGAAAAATGGTCTGAACCCTTTGTCATGGCTGATACTCCCGGATTTCCAGATATAAATCCCGTTATGTTCATAGACACTCAGGGAAGGCTCTGGCTGATGTGGTACACGGTCTTAACGAACCTTTGGGAAAGCTCTCTCCTCAAGTACAGATACAGCTACAACTACATGATGGAAGAAGGGCCTCCAAAATGGGCGTGGCAGGATGTCTTACATGTGCGTTTTGACAGTCTATCTGAGGGGATAAAAGAAAACGATACTTTCGCAAAGACTTTGGAGACGAAGCTCAAATCCTTCATAGATCGATTTTTGAAGGAATACAAAACGTTACCAGGATACACTGAGGAGGAGACGAAGAAACTCGCTGGGGCTTTCGTTCAAGATATACTCGATAAAGTTTGGGGAAGGAAAGCGTGTTTGAAAGAGGGATATCCTCTTCTTCAGAGAATCGGATGGCAAACCGGGAACAGACCTCTGATCGTGGGGCGGAATCGACTCCTCGTTCCTCTTTATTCGGATGGTCTTGAGATATCCATAATAGCCATTTCCGAAGATTGGGGCAAAACCTGGACGTTCAGTGAGCCAATTGTTGGAATTGCAAACATACAACCAGCACTGTTTCTGAAATCGGATGGCACGTTGGTTGCGTACATGAGAAACAACAGCCCGTACCCGAGGTATCTATATGTCAGCGAATCAAAAGATAGAGGAATTACATGGAGTGAGGTCAAGTACACTGACATACCGAATCCAGGTAGCAGAGCCGATGGTATCGTTCTGAACAATGGGCATTGGCTCCTGGTATGCAACGATACGATGGATGGAAGATACAGACTGACTGCTTTGATCTCTGATGATGAGGGTAAGACATGGAAATGGAAAAGGAGTATAGAGAGCTACGAAGATAAAGAAATAAAGGTGGCATATCCATCCGTTTACCAGGGAAAAGATGGTTTGATACACGTTGTGTACAGCTATCACAGCCCTCAGGGAAAAACGATCAAACACGCCGTCTTCAACGAAGAATGGGTGATGGAAGGTGAGTAAAAGAATTTTTCCCTGAAGAAATAGATTCCTTCCATCTTGCCGGCTCCCGCCGGCATTTTTGTTTTTCAGATCCCAAACTCCCAGGATGGATTCAGATAAGTATATGTATCAAACCCAGGAAATCTACAACTAACTTGTTTGTGACATGATCTGGATGACTTTCTACTCAGTCTTCGGTATGTGATGATATTTGAAACGTGATGATTTGACAAGAGAAAGGAAGCATGATAATATTTTTAAACGGAATGGGTGCGTAGCTCAGTGGGAGAGCGCTTCCTTGACGAGGAAGAGGTCGCAGGTTCAATCCCTGCCGCACCCACCATAGGGGGAAGTTCCCGCTTCCCCCTCTTTTCTTTTCAATATGAGCACCTTGGTGTCTCCATAGCGTTTTTCCTTGTAAACAAAGAGTGGCTCTGGAAGTGATATTTCCTTTCCCTTCCGCTTCTCAACGATGATTACGCCATCTTCTCTCAAGATGTTTCCCTTCAGAATCAAATCTAGAACTTCTGGTATTATGTCCATGTCATACGGTGGATCCATGAAAACAACGTCGAACTGGGCTTTGCACCTTTTCAGGTATTTTCTCGCATCACTTCTAACTATCTCGAAGCTTTCTTTTATCTTTCTGGAATTTCTTTTGCAAACTTCTGTGGATTTTGTCGATATATCGACTGCCACAACTTTTTTAGCACCTCTGCTGATTGCTTCGAGAGAGACGATGCAACTGCCACAGAAAAGATCCAAAAAATCTTTTCCTTCAACATCGACCATATCGAATATGGCCTTTCTGACGATGGAAGTTGTGGGACGGGCGTTCATTCCCGGAACGGTATGAAGCTTTAAACCTCTGTACTTCCCACCTGTTATTGAAACCATCAAAAAAAGAAGCCCCACAAGGGGCTTCTTCACTCTTCCTCCTCTTTCAGGTATTCCTCTATCTTCTGCGTTGCTTCCTTTATCGCTTCATCCATGGTTTGCTTTCCGTATATCACGTTACTTACCATGTTTCCAACGACCGTTCTGATCTCGTACCAAACACCTATCTGTGGATCGAATACACCGTTTGGGATTTGAGAAAGTGGTATCTCGACCATTGGATCCTGAGCAGCGTATTCCTTCCACACTTTGGTCTCAAGAGCGGATTTTCTAACGGGAACGTACCCTGTCTTTATAGCCCAGTAAGCTGTTATCTCTGGGGATGTCAGGAATTTCATGAATTCCCACGCAGCTTTCTTTTCTTCTTCAGTCGCTGTGTTGAACATTATGACATCGGTTCCGGCAAATGGAACTTTTCTGGTCTTCCAAACAGGAACAGGAGCCCATGTCCATTCGTGTTTTCCTTTCGATGCGCTCTCAACATAAGGTTTTCCAGCGATTGAACCTATATACATGGCAACCTTCCCTTCTCCAAAGGGTCCACTGAGGTATCCTCCCTGGACATACGCCACCTTGTAAGTGTTCGCAAGATCGTAGAGGAATTTAAGGGTTTCCCTTGCTTCGGGTGTATCGAGATTCGGCACCCATTTTCCATTCACCTTCTTGAGAATCGACCCACCGTTCAGACTCAGGAATATCTGGAAAGTATCGACGATTGGCCTCAGACCGAACCCATACTGATCGATTTCTCCATCTCCGTCGAAATCCTGTGTTAGCATCATGGCGGCTTTCAGAAATTCTGGAACGGTTTCAGGTATATCGACACCGGCGAGCGTCAGGGCGTCGGTGTTGACGAAGAGAACGTAAAGCGATTTGTTGAAAGGAAGGGCATATATGTCGTCTCCCCACATGCAGTTTAGCCTGAAGGGTTCCCAAATATCTTCCCATTCTTCCTTGGTGAAACCTATCTCGGGGTCGAATACGAATTCGTTGAGTTTTTGAACAACTCCCGCCTTTATCAGCTTTGCTGTCCAGTTGGAATAAGCCTGTGCTATGGTTGGGAGTTCACCAGATTGGGCGGCTGCAAGGAGTTTTTGAGAGAGCGTTCCGTAGTTTCCAACGTAGATTCCTTCGACCACTATATCCGGGTGTTGTTCGTTGAAGAGCTTTATGATCTCAGCAAGAGCCTCTCCGTGTCCACCACCCATGGCATGCCAGAAAGTGACTTTAACAACGGAAAAAGCCAAACCCATCACAAGGATCATCACAAGAAAAACAAGCGATTTCTTCATGATATCCCTCCTCTTTCAAATTTCTGCAGGAAAATTATATCATCAAACTCCATACCATATTTACCTTTTCCTCCAGCTCCTCCAAACTCCCGTTGTTGATCAAAATGATACCTGTGGGTTCCACATCTTCCTGGAAAGAAAGTCTTTTCCTTATCTCATCATCCGAAAAACCCTTTTTTCTCATCCTTTCAAATATCTTTTCTTCATCCGCCACGACGGTTATTATATGATCACAAAGAGAATCCAGTTTCATTCTCTTCAAAATCGCCGCTTCTAAAACCACGACTCCGTCGAGTTTCTCTATGATCTTTCTAACCTTCTCGACCATTCTCGGATGGAGTATTTTTTCCAATTCTCTGAGGCGTTCTTCAGAAGAGAAAACGATGTTTCCAAGCATCTTTCTGTTCACTTTTTCGTTTTCAAAGATCTTCTCACCAAAAACTTTCAACAACTTCCTTTTCACTTCCTCATCTTTCAGAACTTCGTGCCCTATCTCATCGACTTTTATCACTTTCGCCCCTTTCTTTTCCAGAATCTTTGCCACGGTTGATTTACCGCTTCCAAACTTTCCAGTGACTCCTATGACCACCTTCATACGATTCTCTTTCCCTTCACCTTCATCATTTTGAATTCCTCATGGGATACCACCATCAGACTCTGTATATCCTCGGATAACGCTTCCTCTATCTTGTCCTCTATATATGGATCATCTGAGACTATGAGGAGTGTTTCAGAACCCAGAGGCCCTTTCTCCAAAAGGAAAGCCTTGTCGCCTTCTGAAAGAATCTTCTTGAGTTTTTCCCCGTTCACATTACCACCCTCTTTTTGAACTCCTTCATATCCATCTTCTCGTACCCTTTCCTTCCCATCAGATGGTATGTTATTTTCTTTCCAAGCTCCACTCCAGGTTGATCGAAGGGGTTTATGGTCAGAAGAGCACCCATGATAACGGTCGCGACTTCATAATACGCTACGAACTGCCCCACGTTGTACTCGTTTATCTCGTCGAACATCACCTTCATACTAGGCCTTCCGTTCGCAAGGAAAGAGATTTCCGTTCCCCTTTGTTCTGCGAGAAGCAACTCTGAAAGGTACTTCCCAGCCATGTAACCAAGCTCTTCCACATTTTCATGAACTTTGGGTATCCTTATCTCCCTTTCGAATCTGCTAGTCACAAGGAAGGTTATCACTTTGTCGTTGGGGCCTTCGTTGTATAGCTGTATCTGAGAATGTTGATCTGTTGTCCCAAGAGCTTTTATGGGAGTTTGGCCGGTGTTGACCACTTTTCCTTCAAGGTCGTATTTCTTTCCCAGGCTTTCGGCCCATAGTTGCCTGTACCAATCTGCCCAGGCGTATAGCCTGTTTGAATACGCCATCATGACCGATATGTTCTTTCCTTTCTTCAAATAGAGGTAATGAGTGATCGCAATCATTGCGGAGGGATTTTCGAACAAGCTAGCTTTCAGGCTTCTCTCGAAAGCATCTCTTGCACCCTTGTGAATTTCATCTATATCTATCCCTTCTGCGAAAGCAGAAAGCATACCAACGGGAGTTAAAACGCTGAACCTTCCACCAACATCGGGAGGTATATTTAAAACTCTTATTCCCTCCTCTTTCGCTATCCTCCTCAAAGCACCTTTTTCTGGGTCCGTGGTGAAAACCAGGTGATCTTTCGGGTTCAATCCCGAAGATTCTAAAAGTCCTCTCGCAATCATGTAATTTGCCATTGCTTCTGCTGTTGAACCTGATTTGGATATGACGTTGAAGACGGTTTTTCTGATATCAACAAGGTCCAGAACGAATGAGAGAAGATCTGGATCCACGTTGTCGACTATGAAGACCCTTAAAAAGCCTTTTCTTTCTTCCTTCGATAGATAGTTCCAGTTCAGAGGCTTCAAAGAGGTATGAAGCGCGATGTTTCCAAGTGCCGATCCCCCTATTCCAAGAACAACGAGGGAATCGAAATTCATGATCCATTCCTTCAATTCTTTGACGGATTCTATCCATTCGAGATCCAGCCTCATGAACCCCGGTGGATTCTCTTTGATATGCGATACGATTTCTCTCACCTTTTCTTCAAAATCTTCAATTTCCTCCTCTCTCAGACCACCCTCCAAATTTGGGTGGAAGAGACCCGAAAAATCGAATTTGAGGCTCAAAGCATATCACCTCTCAATAGACTATGATGGTCTCGACCCTGTATCCCTTCAACCTCTCCCTTGGTTTCAGATAGGATAGCTCTATCAGGAATGCGAGGGCGACGACCTCTCCTCCAAGTTTTTCAACGAGTTTCACCAAGGTTTCAGCCGTTCCACCGGTTGCAAGAACGTCATCGACTATGAGAACTTTCTGGTCTTTCTTTATGGCGTCCTCGTGTATCTGAAGAATTTCCGTACCGTACTCGAGCTGGTACTCTTGAGAAACTGTTTTGTACGGTAATTTTCCAGGTTTCCTCACAGGGACGAATCCCTTTCCTTCCTTGTACGCCATGGCCGATCCAAGGATAAATCCCCTGGCTTCAGGTGCGACTATTATTTCGTAATCTAGATCCGATACGGCAGAACACAGTGTATCCACAGCCTCCCTAAAGGCATCACTGTTCGAAAGGAGTGGTGTTATGTCACGGAATATGATACCTTTCGTTGGAAAATCTGGGATATCTCTTATGAAGGATTTAAGATCCATATCCTTCACCTCCTGTGAATCTGTAAGTGCCGATATCACCCTCAAAAAGTGCGAAAACGGAACTGCCAGTCCCGGTAACCATGGCGACTATGGGATCTCTGGATCTCAGAAGTTCATAAATTTCCTTCACATCGGGGTATCTTTGGAAAACCAGGTTTTGAAAAACGTTGTAGGAAAGTTCTTTTATCCTTGGAATATCTCTCTTCAAAAAAGCTTCATAAAGCTCGTAAGGGTCTCCCATACCTTTCTTCCAATCTTCTTTTTTCAAGAGATCGTACATGAAAGCTGTGGATATCGAAAAACCGGGGAACGCGACATCGACACTGTACCCTTCTATTGCTTTCAGAGGTTCAACGATATCGCCTCTGCCTCTTACAATCGCTGTTCCTCCATAAAGGAAAAAAGGAACGTCACTTCCCACGTTTTTCGCTATGGACAGAAGTTCATCTTCTGGCACATCAAAATATCTTCCCAGGAATCTCAAAAAAGCTCCCGCGTTTGAACTTCCTCCACCAAGTCCTGCTCCTACGGGAATTCTCTTTTCGAGTTTCACCTTCACACCGAAATCTTTTCCCGTTGTCTTCTTGAACACGCTGTATGCCATCTCTATTATGTTGTTTTCTATATAAACGTTCGACTCTATGATTATACCCTCTTTCGTGAAGGTAACCCACATCCTATCGAACATGGATATGGTTTGGAAGAGCCCCACTATCTCGTGGTATCCGTCTTCTCTTTTTCCAATCACATCGAGATAAAGGTTCAATTTAGCAGGTGATAGTATTTCAAAGCTTCCAGGGCTAGCTTCGACCAACCTTCCATCACTCCTTCGAATTCTTTCAAATCTTCTTTCCTAAGAAGTTTCCACTGGAACATGTCTTTTTCACGAACTCCCAGAAATCTTCCTCTTGCCAGATAGAGAAGCCCCACGTGCACACGGCTCACAGGTGTTTTTAGATCGTTTATGAGGCCAAGGTATTCCAAACTTTCCAGAACGGCATCTACTTCCTCGTTGAACTCCCTTTCAAGACCTTTCAGAAAGGCATCCCATGGGTCTTTACCGTCTTCCTTTCTAACGTGTCCCCCCACACCGAGAGAATACTTTCCTCTGAGCCTCCTTTCTGCCTGCTTTTCCGTTCTCTTTAAAAGAAGGATCTTATCTTCCTCCATGAAGACAACATAGGGTATAACCTGACGATACCTCTCATCCTCTTCAACCTCTCCCCTTTTTTTGAAAAATCCTTTCTTCTCTATGAATTCTCTGATCTTTTCCTCTTCTACCAAGACAAATCCCGTCTCTCCTTTAAGAAAATCCTTCAATTCGTCGCTTGGAACAACGAGTATCTCTTCATCCAATTTCTCTCACCTTCCTGTGACGTCGGGTCTTCTTCTGAACAACTCCGTCCTCTCCTCATCCGCCTTTATCTTTTTGTATCTATGAATCGCTTCGCTCGCCATTTTCTTCAATATGGCCATCAAATCGCTCTTTTCAATGATTTCCTCTTTCAAAAATTTCTTCAACCTCTCACTCAACATGAAACCAACTTCCTCATCTTCTGGGACGAATGAAACGTCTTCTATACATTCTTTCTCATCGAGATCGGGTACGATCTTTTTAAGCAGCCTTATAGCGAACTCCATGAAAATGACTCCCACCTCTTCTGGCCTTTTAACACTGCTGAGCTTCTCTCTGTACTCACTTTCGAGTTCTTTTTCGTATTTGACGAACGACAGGAACTTTTCACCTTTCTTCATGAAGTATCCCTCCTCAGATTTTCTTTTTTTTGAGGGCGATGAATCCGATCGCAAGGATAGAAGCGGTTTCGAACCTTAAAATCTTTCTTCCCAGACTGATGAACGCCGTTTTTTTCCTCAAGAAAGACCTTTCTTCCTCGTCGAATCCCCCCTCGGGCCCTGTTATTATCCCTATGTCCCCTTCAAAATCGATCGAATCGATGTTCTCACCCGATGGATCCAGTGTGTAGTACTTCACACCTTCTTTCAAAATTTCATCGAGGCTCTCCGAAATCTCGATCTTTGGAAAAAGATACCTTTTACACTGTTTCGACGCTTCTTTCACGATGTTGAAGATTTTTTCAAAACTGTATCTTCTCTGAGATCTTTTGAATCGATGAACGATCAGAGTATCCACACCGAGTTCCACACATTTTTCGATTAGAAGCCTCAACCTCTCCCATCTTCCCGCCGGAATGACCGCTATGAGCTTATCCTCACCTTCTCTCTCTACCTCATATCTTTCCAGGATCTTGCATATCGTTTCCTTTTTTCTTATCTTTTCAACAGTGCAAACGTATCTCATGCCTTCCCCATCGGTGACTTCTACTGGGTCTCCTTCTTCAATCCTGACAACCTTCAGATGTTTCGTTTCATCTTCGTCCAAAACGATCTTCCCATCTCTTTCCTTTCCGAAGAAGAGATTGGGCATTCAAGGGATCACCTCAAATCCAGTGTATGGCACCAAAACTTCCGGAACTTTTATACTTCCATCACTGAGCTGGTAATTCTCCATGATGGCAACCAGTGCTCTTCCGATGGCCACGCCGGAACCGTTCAAGGTGTGAACGAATACGAGTTTCCCATCTTTTCTCCTTCTGTATCTCATGTTCCCACGTCTTGCCTGAAAATCCTCATCGTTGCTACATGATGAGATTTCCTTGTAGGAATTGTAGGAAGGAAGCCAAACCTCTATGTCGTAAGTTTTGGAAGCCGAGAATCCAAGATCTCCTGTACAAAGTTCCACCACTCTGTAAGGAAGGTCGAGCCTTTTCAGGATTTCCTCGGCGTGGGATACGAGAGTTTCAAGGTCATCATAAGATCTCTCAGGTGTCGTCACCCAGACGAGCTCAACCTTATCGAACTGATGCTGTCTTATCATCCCCCTGACGTCCTTTCCGTAGCTTCCAGCTTCCCTTCTGTAGCAAGGAGTGTAGGATGCGTACTTTTTGGGAAGGTCTCTCTCTTCGAGGATTTCTCCTGCGTGGAGAGCAACGAGAGGCACTTCGGCTGTTGGGATCAGGAACAAGTCATCTTTCTTTGTGTTGTAGAGATCCTCTTCGAATTTCGGCAGTTGCCCTGTTATCGTTATGGTCTCCCTCTTAACCAGGTGAGGAAGCCAAACCTCCGTGTAACCATGTTCCAGAACGTGAACATCCAGCATGAAATTCAAAAGGGCTCTTTCCAGCTTCGCGAGTTTCCCATACATAACGGTGAATCTGGAACCGCTGAGCTTGGATGCTCTTTCAAAATCCATAAGCCCTATATCGGGGCCTAAATCCCAATGAGCTTTGGGGGAAAAGTCGAATTCCCTTGGCTTTCCCCATCTTCTCACTTCAACGTTTCCACTCTCATCTTCTCCAACGGGAACACTCGTGTGAGGAATGTTTGGAACCTGAAGAAGGAGGTTCTTAAGACTTCTCTCAATTTCTTTCTTTTCATCTTCAACCTTTTCCACCTCTTGAGAGATGGCTTTCCCCTCTTCTATCAGCTTTTTAGCGTCTTCATCCTTCCCTTCCTTCTTCAATTTCGCTATGGCCTTGGATATCTCGTTTCTTTTGAAACGAAGCTCATTTTCCTTGGTTGTGAGCTCTCTCCACTTTTTATCCTCTTCCAATATCCTGTCGATTATCTCAACGGAGTAACCTCTCTTCTTCAGAGCTTCCTTCACCTTTTCCGTATCGTCTCTTATGATCCTTATATCCAGCACCAAGATACCCCCTTTCTCTCTTCAATTATATCAACCAAAAAGAAAAAAGCCCCCATGCGGGGGCTTATGATGCTTTCTGTACGATCTTATCATCGGATCTCTCCATGACGATCTTCCCATCCACGACATCTATGAAAACTCTATCGTTGTCCTTCACCTCTCCTGAGATAATCTTCATGGCAAGTGGTGTTTCTATCTCCCTCTCTATGACCCTTCTCAAGGGTCTTGCACCGAATGCTGGATCGTATCCTTTTCTTGCAAGGTATTCTTTGGCTCTTTCGGTTAGTTCCAGCTCTATTTTCTTATCCTTCAACCTCTCTTCAAGTCTTCTGATCATTATATCGACTATCTTCTTAACGTGTTCCATGCTCAAAGGTCTGAATATCACTATCGAATCTATCCTGTTGATGAATTCCGGCCTGAAGAATCTTTTCAACTCTTCTCTGACCATCGCCTCTATCTTTTCGAAGTCCTCTCCCTTTTCAATGGATCTCAATATGGTGTCACTTGCGATATTGCTAGTCATGATGATGATGGTGTTTTTGAAATCAACAGTGTTTCCCTTACCATCAGTAAGCCTTCCATCATCAAATACCTGCAACAATACATTGAATACCTCTACATTCGCCTTCTCTACCTCATCCAACAAT